>Ga0187892_10000992_pt1 | contig 69587 bp, 70 predicted proteins | sample MA1701073metaG_FD_139345 | JGI IMG/M metagenome (GOLD analysis project Ga0187892, IMG submission 139345) | Bio-ooze microbial communities from a basaltic lava cave in the Kipuka Kanohina Cave System on the Island of Hawaii, USA - MA170107-3 metaG ...
CAGGTCACCTCCAGCACGCTCTTGGTTGCTTTGCCCGAACTGGGGAAGCTGAGTCGGCGGGAGATCGCCGCGTTGGTGGGTGTGGCCCCCTTCAACTGCGATAGTGGCACTCTGCAGGGCAAGGGCCAAGTGATACACGAGGCGCTTCTCCCGAGGTGGCGCACGAGCGCGTTCGAAACGGGCTGGATGGAGAAGAGGTAGAGCACGCCGACAGCGAGCGTCAGACAGCCCCGCCACAGCCATTTCCAAGCCGGAGCGCGGCCGGCGATCACCAGCCCGGCGATGACCAACGCCATCGCCCACGTCAAGGGGCTGAAGGCGAGGTCCAGCGTCTTGGAAAGGAAGAAGAACAAAAAGAAAGGACTGGCGTGTCGCTATGCTCGTGATGCATTTCGGCCGTCCTGTCCCCGAAATGCACTCGCATGACGCGACAGGTTATTGGTGCCGCGATTTGTCCTGCGTCCGCAGCGTCGCACCGCTGCGCCGTGCGACACAGCTCCCACAATGACTTTACGGCGCGATGCGTCTCCTGTTTCGCCCGTCGACGCGCGCCCGCGGGCTCCTCGACCTCGCCTTTGGCTCTCCAATGTCTCGTCGCGAGAGCGGACAGCGCAAGATCATCCGCGACGGAGTGGGCGGCCTCCTGATGCAGCCGCAGGACGTCGATGCGCTGGCCGAGCGCATCCAGTTTCTCATGAGGTACGACGATGAACGCACAAGGCTCGGCGCGGGTGCAATCGACGTCTTGAAAATGCCCTTCGACATCCAGTTCCTGGAATATGAGATCGACGGTATCGCGAGGCAAGGCCCCTTCGTCGCCTACGCCAAGACCACGGCGGATCCGATCGAGGAGGAACAGGGGCCGGGGTGAGACCGTAACAACACGAAGGAAACTATTCGTGCACAACCCATATACATTTAGACTTTTGCTTTCTGTCATTCCTGCGAAAGCAGAGATCCAGATCCTTCAAAAAAGTTACTGGACTCTAGCTCGTCGCGAGCCGCTACCACACCACAGGTACGCGATAGCGTTGAAAGATGGGGTCGGAGGTCACCACTGTGAAGCCTTCAAGACGTGCCTGCGCGATCAGCATGCGGTCGAAGGGATCTTTGTGCAGTCCGGGTAAGCGGCCTGCCGCGAGCGCATGGTGCAGGGAGATCGCCACCGGCTTGAAACCTTCGCGACGGAGGTGTTCGTCCAGTCCGTCGACAAACGCTGCAGCCACGGATAACTTGCCGAGACGATATTTCGTGGCGATCTCGAAGGCGCTCGCGCTGCTGACGAAGGCCTCGTTTTCCGGGTCGGCAACCACTTCGCGGGCATCTGCGGAGAACATAGGGAGATTTCCCAGCCACCAGATCAGCACGTGGGTGTCCAGTAAGAGGTTCACTTTTGGCGCAACGGATCATGCTTGTAGCCATCTTCCATCACCTCCAGAACGTCATCTGGCAATGGGTCGAAGAAGGCGTCGGACCATTGGATAATGCCTTTCAGGCGTCCGGGTTCGCGCTTCGGCTTCTCGATCGGGACCAGCTTGGCGATGGGCTTTCCGGACTTGGCTATGATGATCTCCTCGCCCGCGGCAGCGGCCTCCAGCAGGCGTGAGAGGTTGGTCTTGGCTTCGTGGACGTTGACAGTGGTCATGGTAGGTATCCATGCTAACTTAGCTAAGCAAGTTAGCTTAGTCTCGTGGGTGAGTCAAGCGATGAGGTACCGCGCATGAGATGGTTCTGGGTGTTGGTCCACCGCTAGCCGGGCTCGCGATGGCGTTCTTCCGCTTTCTTTTCAAGAGACCCTAGCCTAGCCAATCATGAATCGGTCGGGCGCGGAATTTTGGCGCTCGACCCATTAGGCCACATGCGGCGTTTCATCTGCGCACCGTTCGGACCCGGTTCTCAGTAGGAAATTTGCTTTTATTCCTCTATACTTGGCGATGTATCCTTGCTTGTTTTTGCACATAAGGTTCGCGGCACGCGCGCATTGCGGCACGAAATGCGGGAACGGTATGCGGATTGCACCTACCGACCCGTCATGGTCAGTCAGGCGTCTGCCTTTAGAAAAATCGGTCAACCGCCCGGCAGCGAACGGCGCCGTGTGTCACGGGTAGCAATCGATTTGCCCGCGACGATGATAGGCCCGGATCGCGACTCGCACCCGTGCACGATCCGAGATTTTTGTGCCCAGGGGATGTTGCTGGCGGTCGATCATGTCCGTGCACCGTCACACCAAGCCTGTGAATTAAACCCCCAAGATCCGATAAGCGTGCGTTTCAGTGTGGCACTGCATGATACCAGCGTCACCTACGAATTGGCTGCGTGCGTAGCTTGGAAAGTAGGTGACAGCCTCGGAATCGCCGTTATTGGAAGTCATAAGGAAGCGCTAGCTTCGCTCGAAAGAATCGCCGAGAAGAGGGCTATTGAAACGTCCGGCCGAGATAAGGCCGTTGCGCCGCCTGGCGTTGGAAAGCCACAAGCTCCACATGAATGCACTCAAGTGCAACTTATCATCCAAGAGCTGAAGACACTCGTTGCCGATCCCGCGCTTAAGATATGCACCGAGTGTTTGCTGAAGGCCGAGGAGCAACTATTTGAGCAAGCGAAGGTTGCGGGGAGCAATGTTGCTCAGAGCGAACTAATCGACGCGGTATCTCTCATCCACAACAACCGCGGCCGGTTAGCGCCGGCGCTAGCCGAAGCGCTGGCGCATAAGCTTGATTCTCTCGATCGGTCCCAGCCCGTTGCGTTTCCATCCAAGGCGATCGCTCCGCTCCGAAACGCAAACGAGCTAGTGCTGGTAAAACAAGATGAATTTGAGGACTTTCTGTCGCTGAGCGAAGCGGTCGTGCGGGTCGAGCTGCGGTTTAAGGACGAGCTTTTCCGACTACAAAGAAGATTCTCCTTTATGTCTCGGTCAGAGATCGATAGAACGACGAATCCGATCGGCCCGGTAGTCCTGTGCAACCTCATTGGCGATGCATTGCACAACCTCGATTTCACCACCCGGCAGTGTCAGGCTGCCTATCCAGCGGTGAGCGCATCGTTGCTTGCGAACCTGGGTGGTTTTTATCACAGCGTGAATGAATGTTTAAAAAAACTCAATGTGCTGCCCAACCTCGACGGGACGCCCACCGCACATAAGAGCGTCCAACGCGAATCACCGGTCGCGCCGGAGACAGTAGCCCGGGCGGGTGTCCACGATGCGTGCGTCACACAGTCGGACCCAGGAAGTGCGGCGGGACGCCGAGTGCAGTCTGCGGTAACGCCGCCGGTAGGTGAGGGAACACGGGCATCACCCAACCCGAGTCCGCGCAACCCGGTTGGCAAGTTGCTGCAACTCCGGCAGTGGATCGGACAAGATGCCGTTGGCACCTACCCGCCGGGAAGTCAGGGCCCCGGTTTCCAGGCTCAAGGACACGGCGGTTCTCCAGCGCTCGCGGGATCCGAACCGTATTACAACGCTTCCGATCTGATCGCCGCATTACCCGCGGTAGAACGGGAGTTAACCCTGTCCGCGGCTGGGGCAGGTCAGAGCCCGACCGTCAAGGCTGGGTTAGTCGCTGCTCTGGAAAGCCGGATCGAAGCCGGCGCGGACCGGCGTTCAATACACCCGGACGATGAGTATGTGCTCGACGTTGTGAGTCGCCTCACCACCTCGATCGGTGGTGATGCAGCGGCAACCAATGGTACCCCGACCTGGCTTCAGCGCTTAGCGGTACCCCTTCACAAGCTCGCCTTGTCCGAGCCGGAGTTCTTGAGCGATCCCTCGCATCCGGTTTATCGGTTTGTCAACGAGCTCGCCCGATTACAGCACGCGTTACCACGAAGCGGGGATCACCAGCAAAGATTAAGTGAGGTGATCGAACACCTTGCTGCGAGAATCGACGGTGGAGACAACGATAACACGGCTCCAATACGAGAAGCCTTGGCTGACATACAAGCACTCGAAGCCCAGCGGATTGGTGACTATGAGAACAACGTTACACAAGTGATCGAGGATTGTGATAAGCAGCAGGCATTCTTGCAGTCACGGGTTGTACAGGGCATGGCTGCTAAGCGAACCGAGGCGAAGACAGACGGGCGCCCCGACTTTCCCAAGGAATGGCTGATCTGGCTCGAACACGCGAAACAGTTCCGAGTGGGCCAGGCATTTCAATTCCGCGGCCGCCATGGATCGAGCGAGCGCCGTTACCTCGCTTGGATCGCTGAGAATCACAATCTTTACGTTTTCGCGGACAAGGAGGGAAATAAGGCGGGATCACTTACGCTGCACGAGTTAGCCATGCAGTTACGCCGTGGCGCGATCAAATTGGCCGATTCCACCGAGGTCACGGCGATCGATCAGGCGCTTCGTGATGCGACTTATTCCGTCTTTCATGACATCCATCAGGCCGCCTGTCATGACCGGACCACCGGTCTTGAAAACCGGCAGGCGTTTATTCACCGGTTGAGCGCGGCAATGGCGCGCTCGGAAGGCGTAACGGGCTTGCTCGGTCACGTGCAACTGAAAGAAGCGAACGAGCCGATAGACCCTCAGCGCTTCGATGAAATCCTCAAGCAATCAAGCACGCTCTTGCAGCAGTCGCTGCCGGCCACGGCAATGTTGGCACGCCTTGACAGGACCAGCCTCGCGTGGGTATTGCCCGCGGGGGATCCCACCCAGGGGGAAGCAATAGTCCATGCTCAATACGAAGCTTTGTCGAATGTGCCCATCAAACGGACGAGCGCGCTTTCGAAATTGCGCGTCCATATCGGCGTCGTTGCGTTCGGGCCTCGCGGGGGAACGGCGCAAGAGCACCTCGACCGCGCGCGCTCGTTAGCGGAGCAGGTAGATGCGCCTGGGGGATACAAGCTCGACCTGTCAGGATGCGGCGGGACATCGAGCAGGCGCGAGGAAGGAAGTGACTGGGAAACCCACCTCGATCACGCGCTGTCCAATGAATCCATCATTCCCTACGCGCAACGGGTCACAGCACTGCAGTCGGCGGAAAACCTGGCGCCCCTTTATCGGATCGTCCCGCGTTTTTTATGCGCGGAGGAGGTCATCGCGGTTCCGCTTGAATGCGAGACGCCCCGCTTGTCCCCGAAGGTTCGTATCCTGGAGCAGTTGCTGTTACGAGAAAGCATTCAGTGGATGGGGGCCCATCGCAACCATGCCGCGCAGACAGGCGCCTATGTCTTTAGACTGTCAAGCGACTCATTGAACGACGCGGGGCTAATCGAATATGTACTAAATCTGCTGACGGAACATCCGGTGCCGCCCGGTAAGGTTTGCTTTGAAGCCACCGAGGACACGGTTCTCGCGAATGCGGAACCGGTGCACCATTTTATCCGCACCGTGCATGAATTCGGCTGCCGATTCTCCTTGGCATGCCTGGGCCAGAATACTGCAAAGCATGCGCTTCTTGGTGATCTTCCGGTCGACTTTGTCGCCATCAGCGGGACGTTCGTCAGCGACATGACGCATAATTTAAAGGCACACGCGGTGGTCCAATCGGCGCATGAGCTGGGCCGATTATTCGGCGCGAAGACCGTGGCCGAAAGCGCCGCGGGGGAGCAGGCCCTCACCGCGCTCCGAAAGATTGGGGTGGATTACGCCGTTGAGTTGACGACAACAGCGCTGCATTTGTCGGAGCGTTAGTACAATGTCAGCCTTGCCGGCCAAAATCGGTAAGTACCAAATCACAGGGATCGCGGGCCAGGGCGCCATGGCCACGGTTTATGTCGCTTATGATCCCGTCATCGACCGCACGGTTGCGATTAAGGTAAGTAAAATACCGGCGACCCTCGAGGAAGATGTCGAGGCGCGGCAACAGCAAAAGCTCTTCTTCAATGAAGCCCAGACCGCGGGTGCGCTCGATCACCCGAACATTCTCAGGATCTACGACGCGAATTACGAACAAGGTCTGTGTTATATCGCGATGGAGTACGTGGAGCAAGCGCGCACTCTAAAGACCTACACCGAAGCGAGCACGCTGTTGCCCGTCGAGCAAGTAGTAAAACTGATACGCCAGTGTACCGATGCCCTGGTGTATGCCCACGGCAAAGGGGTCACCCATCGCGACATCAAACCCGCTAATATCATGCTGACTTCCAAAGACGTCGTTAAATTGGGCGATTTCGGCATCTCGCAGCGCGCTAATAGTGATCAAACGCAGGTCATGGGCTGGTTTGGATCCCCGCTCTATATGTCACCCGAGCAGGCGCGAGGAGGTGATCTCACAGGACAATCGGACATCTTTTCACTCGGAGTTGTGAGCTATCAGCTACTGACCGGAAAGACGCCGTTTGCCGCGCGAGATATACCGGTGGTGATCAATAACATACTAAAAAAAGATCCGGAGCCCGTCGACGCGTTGCGGCCCGAGGTGCCCAAACGCTTAGCCGCCATCGTCAAACGCTGTTTACAGAAAGATCAGGCGCTTCGATATCAACGGGCGGTGGATCTTGGCGCCGAGCTCGAAACGCTTGCCAACGAGATCAACGATCCTCAGTTGGCGCTACCGCAGGAAGAGAAGGTCCGGATTGCCCGTTCCTTGAAGTTTTGCAAGGCCCTTTCGGCAATGGAAGTGAGTGATCTTGTGAAGATCTCTGTCTGGGAGTCTTACGATCCGGGCGCATGCATTCTGCAGCAGGGCGCTATCGAAGCCGCCTTTTATATCCTGGTTTCCGGTGAGGTTGCAATCCAAAAAGACGGCAAGGATATCGCCGTGTTAAGGGAAGGCGAATGTTTCGGTGAGATCGGCTATCTCACCGAGGGACGCCGTAGCGCAACGGTGGTCGCTACCCAAGCAGCCACGGTAATGAAGATCAGCGCCCCCGTTCGAGACTGGGCCTCGCTGCCCACGCAATTGCGGTTGGGCAAAGTGTTTCAGCAAGTGGTGATCGAGCGCTTGATCGAGTCCGGGAAGGCGCTCGCGAAGGCGTTACCTTAAAGCACCGAAAAATCGCGGTCAGGCGGCAGCGGGCATCGCCGCCAGCGTGGACATTGTCGGCGTGACAGCGGAAAATGTCCCGCAGCGCGGGGGCGTCCGGAGCAAGCAATCGCCGCGCGCCACCCGAGCTTATTCGGTCGTCGGTCAAATGGCCTATCAACACGTCGCGTTTCCGCAACAGGGTCAACGCCTATCCATCGAGAATGGCCGGCTCGTCATCCCCGATCATCCCATCCTCGCTTACGTCGAAGGTGACGGTATCGGTCCGGATATCATGCGGGCTTGTCTGCGGGTTTGGGATGCGGCGATCGAGCAGGCCTACGGCGGCCAGCGCAAGGTCCATTGGATGGAACTCTACATGGGAGAGAAGGCCGCCGAGAAGTACGACGGCAATGTCTTTCCCGACGAGGTGAAGGAGGCGTTACAGCAGATCATCGTGTCGATCAAGGGACCGCTCACCACGCCCGTGGGAGGCGGTTTTCGCTCGCTGAACGTGGCTCTGCGCCAGGAATTGGACCTCTATGCTTGCGTGCGCCCGGTCCGCTATTACCCAGGGGTGCCTTCGCCTATGCGCCAGCCGGAATCCGTGGATGTGGTGATCTTTCGCGAAAATACCGAAGACGTTTACGCGGGGATCGAATATCAGGCCGGGAGCACCGAAGCCAAAAGGGTCGAGCGGTTCCTGAAGGATGAGATGGGGGCCGAATTCTTCGATGACTCCGGAATCGGCGTCAAACCGATCAGTGCCTTTGGCAGTAAACGCCTGGTTCGCAAGGCGATCCAGTATGCCCTGGATCACGGCCGCGAGAGCGTCACGCTCGTACATAAAGGGAATATTCAGAAGTATACGGAAGGCGCGTTCCGCAACTGGGGCTATGAGGTTGCACGCGAGGAGTTCGGCGATCGGACCATCACCGAGGCCGATCTTTACAGCGTGCACGGCGGTAAGCAACCCAAGGACAAGGTGGTCATCAAGGATCGAATCGCGGATATCATGTTTCAACTGATGCTGCTTCGGCCGAACGAGTTCGACGTGATTGCGACCACGAACCTCAATGGCGACTATCTCTCCGACGCCATCGCCGCCGAGGTGGGCGGGGTGGGGATCGCCCCGGGCGCGAACATGGCCGACTTCGTGGCGGTCTTCGAGGCCACCCATGGCACGGCGCCTAAATACGCCAACCAGGATAAGGTCAACCCCGGCTCGCTCTTGTTCAGCGGCGTCATGATGTTCGAATACCTCGGCTGGAACGAGGTGGCGGATCTCATTACCTTCGCGTATCCCGAAGTCATTCAGCGGAAGATCGTGACCTATGATTTCGCGCGCTTGATGAACGCCGCGACGGAAGTTTCAACGAGCCGATTCGCGGATGCGTTGATCGATCAGATCCAGGCGAAGGTCGATATCGAGGCGCGGCGCAGGGAGTGGTACGCGGCCGTTCAATCCGAGAGAGAAGAGCGCGAGGCGCGGCGCATGGCGGAGCCCTTCGTCGAAATGCGCGCCTCGGGACGCACGCCGCATACGGTGGCCGACATCATGAGTCACATCAGGACCGTGAAGCCCGGGGTATTCGTCGATCAAGTGATGCACTTGATGCGCGAGCACGGCATCAGCAGCGTGGTCGTGGAACCCGGCAGGGACGGCCTGTGGGCAATCATGACCCAGCGGGATATCATCGGCCGGATTATTCACGCCAATCGTTCCCCGGCGCGCGTCAAGGTGGAGGAGATCGCTACCAAACCTCTGGTTACGGTGCCTGTCGACATGTCCTTGCAAGAGTGCGCTTCCAGGATGGTGGAGTCGCATATTCGCCGTGTGGTCGTCGAACAGAGCGGTTTGCCCGTCGGTATCGTGAGCGACACGGACCTGTTCCGAATCGTGGATGAGCTCGGTTGGGAGCCGGTGGTTTTGTAGCGCCATGGCGCGCCGGCGGGTGGAATCGCTTCCACCAAGCGCAACGTCATTTGGAGTTGCCGAACCTGAGCCGGTACAGCACGTACTCCGTCGCGCGCGCCACCGCCGAGCCGATGGTCATACCTTGGGCTAAGCCGGTGGCGACGGCGGAGCCCAGCGTGCATCCCGTGCCGCGCAAGTGCGGCGTTTCGATGCGAGGATGTTGAAATATTTGGAGGTCCGCGTCGGTGACTAGGAAATCGCTGATAGTATCCCCAGATCTGTGACCGCCTTTCAATAGTATCGCCTTAGGACCTTGTTCGAGCAAGTGCTTGGCGGCGGCGATCATGTGTTCGTCGGTGGTAATGCGCATGCCCGTGAGCCGCTCGGCCTCGGGAACATTGGGGGTCAAAATAGCCGCGTGCGGGAAAACGCGCCCCACCAGACGCCCGATCCCCGGAGGATCGAGAAGCGTCGCACCGCTGGTCGCAAGCATCACCGGATCGACCACCCAGGGTAGGTCGGGCGCTCGGGCTTCGATCACATCGCAGACGGCGTCAATGATCTCCGCGCTATAGAGCATGCCGGTCTTGATGCAGTCGGCGCCGATGTCTCGAAGCACGGCCTCCGCTTGGCGGGCGACGAAATCGGGTTCGATGCCGACGATCGCGTGGACGCGCCGCGTGTTTTGCGCCGTCAGCGCGGTGATCGCGGTCGCCGCGCGGCCGCCGAGGGCCGCGATGGTCCTAATGTCGGCCTGAATTCCGGCCCCACCGCTCGAATCGGACCCGGCGATGACCAGTACGCGGCCTTGCATGCGATTCAGACGCTGGGAGTGCCGCGTTTCTCCAACAGGTAGTCCAACCACAGCGCGGAGAGCTTTTCCTGAACGGAGTTCTGCCGCAGCCGCGCATTCAAGTGCGGAAAGTCGACACGATCGAGCTCTTGGTCCTGGTTGTAACACGAATAGACAAAGTATTCCTGTCCGGTACCGGGATCGACGTGCTTGCACAGGCATTGCGCGCATACGCCCTTCATCATGCACTGCATCGGAGAGTTGATCGAGCCGATGGCGACGTGCTTAGGTTTCAGATAGGGTTTCAGTATTCCATTGCGGGCTTCTTTCACGGCCGCCATCATGCGATCGGAACCGATGGCGATGATATGGTCCACATCATCCAGATGGATCGGCGTATCTCCGAGCTTGCCCTTGGCATAGGCCACCATGGCCTCGAGGATGTTACCTATGAAACCCTTGTCCTGGGGTCGCGTGATCGCGATGGTCCGGGCCGTGGGCGCGGGATCCACGGACCACACGATCACATCCGACGCGGCCTCGATGTCCTCGACCTTGAAGACATCATCGCGGCTCTTGTAACCGGCGAAATAGATCACTCGATTGCCGGCCGCGCGCAAGGCTTTACCGATCGAGAACAGCACCGCATTGCCCAATCCGCCGCCCGCGAGCACCACGGTTTTACCCGAAGGGATGTCGGTCGGCGCGCCGGTGACACCCATCACAACAACCGGATCTCCAGGTTGCCACAACCGGCAGAGCCGGGAGGAGCTTCCCATCTCGAGGGTGATCAGCGTTATCAAGCCCTTCTCCTTGTCTACCGAGGCGCCGGTGAGCGCCAAGCCTTCCGCAGCTAAAACAGTGCCTTCCATCCGCGGGGCAAGCGTCTCGAAGTTTTGAATTCGATAAAACTGACCGGGACGAAACTTGCGCGCTTGCATCGGCGCATGGACCACGATCTCGATGATGGTGGGCGTGAGCCGCTGGACCGCCACCACGGTCGCGAGCAGTGACTGATCGAGCGTGGCGTGAAACGCCCGCAGCGCTCGATCGCGGTGGCGCTGATCGGCCGGATCGAGTTGGCGCAGCTCGTGTTCGAACAATCTCACGATGTACGGATAACCGTCACGGGCGCTGGCCATCGCCTTGACAACGTTCCCCGCGTACACCGGATGGTTGTCGCCATAGAAAGTAATATACTTACCTTGCCGCCGATACGAAGTGAAGGGCGCGCGCTTGCCGACTTTGGGCGCGGCGAGATCGCGCACCGCTTCCAGCCCGTTCGCATTCGGCTCGTACCTTTGATAGAACCGGGCCTTGGCGTCCATCTCGAAGCTGCCGGGGTGTTCGCTCTCGTAGATCGTATTGGGCGAGGTGCCGGCGGCAATGAAAAGGCTGCGCAACGGCACTTCAACCGCATCGTCTGCGGCGATCCAGCGACCGTCCTTTGGAGTCAGACGCTCGAAACGCACCGCCCGCAGATGGCCGAAGCGATCGCCAATGGCCTCGCTAGGACTCATGCCTTCCGCGAGGGCAATGCCTTCTTCCAGCGCCTTCTCGATCTCCTCGTGGTTCTGTCTGTACGCCGGAGCGTCGCGCAGACCCTTGCGGTAGAATAATGTCACGCCCCCCCATTGTTCGAGCAACGGCAGGAAATTCGGGGTTTCGCCGGCTGCAAGAGCGCGCGAGCGCTCGTCGCGTATGGCGCGTCCGTGATCAAGTAATTCATCCAGGATCAGCAGTTCCTCTTCGTCGTAACGGGCACGCACGGATTGCTCTTCATAACGCCTCGCCAGCACTTCATAACGGTGCAGGACCTTCTCGACCTGCACCGGATAATAAGCGAGCAGTTCGGTCGCCGTGTCGATCGCCGTGAGTCCGCCGCCAATGACCCCGGCGGGCAACCGCACCTGAAGGTTGGCGAGGGATGAATGTTTGGCGGCGCCGGTCAGTTGCAGCGCCATGAGAAAATCCGAAGCCTTGCGGATCCCCCGCATGAGGTTATTCGCAAGCTCGATGATCGTGGGTTTGCCGGCGCCGCTCGCGACGGCGATATGGTGAAACCCGAGATCCCAGGCCTCGTTGATTGTCAGCGTGCCGCCGAAACGGATGCCGCCGTAACAGCGAAACGTCCGCCGCCGGGCGAGCGTGAGATAAATGACCTTGAGGAAGTTCTTGTCCCAACGCACGGTGATGCCGTATTCCGCTACCCCGCCGAAACCCGTCATGACGCGGGTATCCAAGTCCTCGTAAAGCTCGCCAAAATCCCGGACCGGCAGCGGTGGTTGATCCCAATCGCCGCTCAGGTCTCGCGGCAGAGGCTCGATCTTCAAACCATCGATGCCGACCACGCCGAATCCCTCGTTGAGTAGGTAGTGGGCCAAGGTGTAGCCGGCGGGGCCGAGGCCGGCGATGAGCACATTCTTACCGTTATAGGGCAGGGCCACGGGGCGTTTGACATTGAGCGGATTCCAGCGCGTGAAAAGCCCGTAGATCTCGAACCCCCACGGCATGAACAAGACCTCGGTCAAGACGTTGGTTTCGATCTGTGGAATATTGACGGGCTCGGTCTTCTGGTAGATGCATCCCTTCATGCAGTCGTTACAGATCCTGTGACCCGTGCCCGGGCACATCGGGTTGTCGATCATGATGAGCGCGAGCGCTCCAATATTGTCCCCCTGCCGCTTGAGCACGTGCATTTCGGAGATCTTCTCCTCCAGCGGGCAGCCGGTGATCGTCACCCCGAGCGGGTTGACCTTGTAGCTCTCGTCTCTGCGGTTGCGCATGCCCTTGGAACAGGAATCGGTATCGCGGTCGTGACAATAGATACAGTGATCTATTTCATATAGCACGTGGCGCTCGTCGTGGCGGAGATCGGTCAGAGCAAAGCCGTCGCGCCGCCGACGTCGCGCCATCGGTCCGCTGAGGACCTTGTAGCCGTCGCGTTGGAGCTGCTCGGCATGGACCAGGTGCTGGAAGTCGGTTCTCTTCGGTTGCTTGAAGCTCACCCAATTCGCCACCGTTGCGTTTATTCCCGCATCGTGGCGTGCGGCGAAGCTCCAGCGCTCGATGCGATCGAGCAGCCGAAGAACGAACGCGTGCGCGCACGTTTCGGTCAAGCAATCGGCAAAAGTCACCCGGGCTTCGGGGTCGGCCTCGATACGGGCGCGAACGGCGCACAGGTCTTGATCTAAGCGCTTGTCCGCCGGTTCTTGTCTAGAGATCCGCGCGGCGCAGCGCTGTCCCAGACGCCATAGCTTGCTCGCGACACCGGCGAGGGCCCGTTCAGGATCGCTCGCGTGGACACCGGGAGCGATGATGTGTTTAAGAATCTCGATTTGCCGCTGCAATTGTTGTAGGTCCCAGGTGATAAGATCCTCCGGCCTGAACTTTTCTTGCGCTTGCGCCAAGACTTCGTTGCGGAAGACAAAAACCGTGTCCAGTTCTTCTTGTATGGCAGCACGCTGGCGGTCGTGCTCGCTCGCGACGCCGAAGAGCTTGGCGACGAATTCGCCGACGTAGGGCGCCATGCGCACGAGCAAGTCCGATATCGTTTGCGGCGGCAGTCCTGCGCCCAATGTGGCGCGGTATTGGCCGAACTCGGCAGACAGAGCGGGGTCTCGATCCGCGACGTAATCATCGAAAACAGCAAGCAGATCCCGTAGCCGGTGAGGCTCGTATAAGTCCACATACGCAAAGGCGGTAAATCCTAGCGCTAGACTTACTTGCGCGGATGCTGAGACGCCGACCGCGGGGTACGGCGGGACGCGTTCGGAAAACTCCATGACAAATGGGTTTAAAGTAAACGCGTCGCTACGCCGCGGGCCAATCGCTGAAGGGATAAGGCTTATCGTCCGACTTGAAGGTCACGTACACCAATAGCTGGTAGATATAGGTACTGAGCCGCTGGCCAAAATCCACGAGGCGCGGATTGATGTCCCCGGTGACGAGCTTTGAACCGAACTGGAACAGCGCAACTCCCCAAGCGACGATCTCGGCGACGGTATAGATAACCGCAAACAGCAACATGTAAGCGCCTCGCTTCCAGGTCTCGCCGTTCTGAAAATGCTCCGCAAAGCTCATGTCATTCTCCCCTTGCGCCGCCCATGATAGACACAAAAAACCCGTAATGCCATGCTTACGCGCGCAGCAGAGAGTAGCTTGGATGACTCTGGGGGCGGCGCGAGCGTAGCGGCGCGGTGACCGATATCGCCCCCGGGCACCGTAGCGGTAATAGTGGGATTAAGGACGCTGCTAAGTCAGGGAACGGGCGATGAGCTCCCGGCCTTGGCGGGTAATGAACCCGTCCTCGGTAATCAGCCCAACGTCGACGCAGGTGTGGTAGAGCTGGAGCGATCCTCCGCTCGGTACATAGACGGTGCCATCTCCATAATGATGGTTCAACAGCCGCGCGAGCTCGCCGGTGCTTGCCGCAATCGCCTCGAACGTATTCATCTCTCGTTTCCCTGTCGCCTCGGTTCGCATCGTGAGCATGTGTTCCGGATTCTCACCGATCTCTACGCGGATTGTGCGCCAATGGATTTAGCGCACGCCGATGTCCCCCTATCGACAGTAAACGCCGGAAGATTAGGCTGCGGGTAGTCATGACGCTTGTTAGAATAGGCGACAGGAACAGAGAGTTCTGCGAAAAATTACCACCTGGTTTGTAACTTATGCACGATTCACGGGCGGAAACGCTTCGCCAGTGCAAGCCGGGCGGGGCCGGTGCATCGGATCGCGGCGTCAGGGGGAGGATCGAAATTACACGCTGTGGGTGCTGGCCTGCGCAGGCCACGCGCGCATGCGCCGAACCAAGGTATCCTGAGGGCAGGGTGTTTCCGCCGGGATCAAATGCTTGATGGCATCACAAAGGGGAATGGGCGGGGCAATCCCGTTTCCTTGCCCATAATTTACGCCGACCTTCCGTAGCATCTCCACGGTGGTCTGTGATTCCACGGATTCGGCGACAAGCTCGAGCCCCATGACATGGCCAATGCGGCATATCGCCTCGACGATCGTAGCGGCCACCGGATCGTGAGTGATGTCCTGAATAAAACGTCCGTCTATCTTCAGATAATCTATAGGGAGTATTTTTAGGTAAGCAAAGGATGATAGGCCGCTACCAAAATCGTCCAGGGCGAAGCGGCAGCCGCGGCCTTTCAAGGTCGTAATAAAACTCATCGCCGCGTTCAAATTGATTGTTGCCGCGGTCTCCGTGATCTCAAATATTATCTGATTGGACAGCACGTCATGTTTGCTAAGTTCATCCATTACAAATTGGAGGAAGTCCGCGTTGCTGATGGATTGTGCAGACAGATTAATCGACACACGCAGCGCTCCCGGCAGGACGGGGCTAATAGCGGACAGGGTTGAGCGCACGACCCAATGGTCAATCGCGAGCATTTGATTGTAACGCTCCGCAGCGGGGATAAACGCGCCCGGAAGTATAAGCTCCCCGCTCTCGCCGATCATCCTGATTAGTATCTCCCCGTGCATGCCCTCGAATGCGCTGCCCAACGGCACGATAGGCTGGAAGTACAGTTGAAACCTATTATCCGCCAGCGCTTGGTGTAACCTTGGGATCCATTGCATTTCGTCATGGCGCTCGATCTCCATGGTTTCGCGCCCGTAGAGATGAACCCGATTACGCCCTTCTTCTTTGGCGGTAATGCAGGCGCTGTCCGCGGCGCTTAATAAGCTTTCGCCATCGGTACAGGCTTTGCTGAACGGCACCACGCCGATACTGGCCCCCACTTTAAAGAGCTTATTGGTCCAACAGAATCGGTAGTCTTGGATCACCTCGCGCAGTTCGTTGGCGATGCACAGGGCTTGGTCGACCGAGCATTCGCCCAGAAGCACCGCGAATTCGTCCCCTCCCAATCGGGCCAAGGTATCGCGCTCGCGCAAGCGGCTCTTTAATATTCCCGAAATCTGCCGCAGCAACTCGTCGCCCGCCCCATGACCGCAGGTATCGTTGACAACCTTGAATTGATCGAGATCGATGTAGCAAAGAGCGTGTTGCTTACCGTGTTCGCGCGCGTGCTCTACCATGAGCGCTAAACGGCGCTCGAATTCGCGCCGGTTCGGAAGCCCCGTCAATGGATCGTGCGCCGCCTGGTGGGCGGTTTTTATGGCGGCCCGGCTGGCCTCGGTCACGTCCCGAATCAGCGCCACGTAATGGGTGATTTGGCCCTTCTCATTGGGCACTGGATTGATCCTCACATCCATCACTAAAGCGATGGCGTCCTTACGAGCACCACAGAGCTGTCCGGCGAAGGCTTCACCCTGGATTAACTGATTCCGAAGCCGCTCTAGTGCGGCGGGATCTGTCTCCGGACCGAAGAACATGGAGAACTTCTGACCCATGGCTTCCTGCGGACTGTATCCCAGCACCCGGCTGACGGCCGGGTTGACGTATACGATGGGAGAATCTTGCGGGTCGGGGGCCGCCGTCATGATAACGGTCACATCCTGTGTGTGCACGATCGCGGTATGGAGCAGACGCAAGGTCCCCTCGGCTTGTTCGCGCGCGGAGATATCCCTTAGCAACTGGCCGTTCAAACGCGCGAGATCGCCACTGTGGAAGCGCAACTTTCGTTCAATCTTCCATTTCGCGGCGAGCGCTACGGCGCAGTGGTAGATCTCATGTGCGTCGATGGGCTGTTGGATATAAAGGAGATTGTCGGAGGGCGGGTGACGGGTGGGGACGCCCGGTGCATCGACATCGCCACCGGCCACGATCACGATATTGATGCCGGGATCCAAGGCGCCGATTTGCTCGGCTGCCGAAACGCCGTCGCGCCCGGGCCCGCCGCGCGCGCCGATGAAAGCGAGCGCATAAGGGCGGCCGTCCACAAGACTCGCGGTTACGCTGGCGACGGCCTCGTCGGCCTGATGACAATGGGTCAATTCAAACGTTGGCCCGGCGGATTTTTTCGGCGTCGAGCCGAAGACGACCGCCTCTAGCCGATGGAAGGTGTCGTCGACGGGAGTGGCAGGAGCAACGCGACAGAGCGCATGGGTGAGAGGGTTATCGGGTTCTTCGGCAACGATGAGGATGCGAGGAAGCTGGCCGCTGCTTTTTGTTGAAATAGTCGCCATGTCATGCCTAAGCAAACATTGCGCCCACTTTTGGACCGGTGTATGACTCAGGGTAGGCGCGCCGGCCTCGACGAGCGCGGCCGTGATCGCCTTTCCAACAAATGCATCGCCTCGGGGCTCGGGCTTGCGAACAGGTCAGAAACGTCAACGGCGATATGCCAGGTTATCGGGCTCATTGCGTGCCGCGGGCTAGTAATCACCGTGCGCGCTGCCTTTCCTTGCGGCCGCCGACAGCCAGCGGATTTTTTACCGAACTGTGCGTTTGCATCCCGATCCGAAACAACCTTTTGCCCGGCATGACGACCTGATTGATGGCCATGCCCAGCACCCGTCCGTCATGGGAAGACAAGATCTCGTTACGCTCCTCGCTGATGGGGTCGGTCACGATGCCCAATAGCTGCCCGGCGTGTACGGCCTGCCCCAGGCTGACGCGCGACAAGAAGAGCCCGCCGCCGTTTCCGCGAACCCATATCGAACGATGGAAGATTAAAGGGGCGTCGGCCGCCGGCTTTTTCTTATCGACCATCTCCAACGCGGCCATCAGGGATTGAATTCCCCTGTACCCTTGCTCCACTTTGGCGAGCTGGATCCGGTGCGATTCGCCGAGTTCCAGTGTCACGGCAGGCACGCCTGCGGCATCAGCAGCGCGGCGCAATGTCCCACGGATCCCCTCGCTGTGTAAGACGGCAATCGGGCCAAAGCCTTGTGTCAGTCGTTTAACCGCGGGCTTGAGCGCGTTGGCGCGCAACTGTGTCAGATTCGTGCGCTGAAACGATGCGGTGTGAATGTCGACTAGCGCGTCGCATTGCATCACGATCCCGTGGAAGAACGAGTAAGCTATCCTGGCGGCCGCGTTGCCCAGCGGATGGCCCGGAAAGTATCGGTTCAGGTCACGCCTATTCGACAGATAACGGGATTTCCGGCGAAACCCTTGCAGGTTCACGATCGGCACCGCGATGACATTGCCGCTCAGTTTGTCCGGTTCGAGCGAGTGGATGATTCGCTGTACGATCCGGATACCGTTGATCTCATTACCGTGGACAGCAGCCGTCAGACAGAGCGTCGGCCCGGGTCTGACGCCTCTTACGACGACGACGGACGTCGCCTCGGCGATGCCGGAGAAAGGCGCCCAGGAAAGCCGTTCAATGGAGCCAGGCTTGACGCTCTGTCCCAATAACTGGAATGGCTTTCTCGGGTTGGCAGCACCGCTCGGTACGGTGTTGTGCCTTCTTTCAGTTTTGATGCTCTTGCCTTCAGCCCGAAAAGTTGCCTCATTTGATTTGATCGTAAGGTCGCTCGGCTGGGGAACGGCAGTTCGCGGGTAAAGAACGGTGATCGACAACACGACCAGCGCGAGCCGGCGAGCAGTCGCCCGCGCATACTGGCGTCGATTCAGCGATAATCGAACCGGCGAGACGATATTCATGGACATATATTCTTTTCATCGTGACTTCTTTGCATTTGGCAAAGAAGCTTCGTCTGGCATTGGGTTCGGCCAGAGGCCGCGCTGGAAAAATAAACGCCCTTTTTTCGTCAAGATGCAGAGTAGTGCGAGGCAAGTAGGTTGTCAAACATGCGGGCCTCGGCCTAGAATCGGGGGAATTTTCGGGTCGGCAACGGTGAGTATGCGGGGAAGCTGGATAGTTGTGTGTCATGGCCAGGCAAAGATGGCGCTCAGTTTCGGCCGGCGTACGACTCGGGGTCGGCTCGCTGTCTCAGTTTGGAAAATCAATCTACACCGCATCCGGATCCCGAGAACTTCTTGTGCCTTCGGTGTCTTAAGAGAAACCGTCTCGAAGGCGGGGAGTGCAACAACAGTAAGTTATCCTGCATAATAGGAACTTGAAGGGCGGGGGCCGGTGGCGGGTTGAATAACGCCAACGCGTGGCGCATCTATCGCGGCACGCTGGCAGGCCGGTAACGATATGAAGGATTTCTGAAATAATGTTCCATAGCCTGTTGGACTATTGCGAGCGGTTTGTCGGGTGGATCCTGGACGAAAGCTTGGACATCGTGCGGTCCCCCTTCAATGTTAGCAGCCGCTTGTATTGGGTGTTTCTGCTCTCGGCGCTACTATTGGCCGCCATCGCCTATAAGCGCTATTACCAGCGGGATGGCGCGCTGCGTCTCGCGGAGTTTATTAAGTTCGTTTTCCCGAAGCGGATCTATACGCATCCGTCCGCGATCGTCGATTACAAGATATTCGTTAGCTACCACTTCATCGGTCCCGTGACCTTCGGGCCCGTCGCCGAGCTGTTCAGTGCCGCCCTGGTCGCGAGCTATGTCATAGGCTTGCTGACTTCTGCGTTCGCGGCCACCTGGCAAGGCTTACCGATCGGCGGCGGGGTCATCCTCGCATTTTCCATCGTCTACGCCCTCGTATCCGATTTCGTCACCTATATCAACCACCGGCTGCACCACCAAGTGGATTTGCTCTGGCCGATCCATCGCGTGCACCATTCCGCGGAAGTGCTGACCCCGTTTACCTATTTTCGCAAGCACCCGCTCTATAACATCGTCAAGTTATTCATCAGCGCGCCGGTGCTGGGCGTATTTCAAGGGATCACCATCTTTCTGTTTCTGGGCGAGATGGAGGCGCTGACGATCCTCGGGATCAACGCCGTCTCGGCGCTGTTCCGGATCTTCGGCGCGAACTTACGCCATTCCCATATATGGGTTTCTTTCGGTCCCGCGCTCAATCATATTTTCATCAGCCCCGCGCACCATCAAATCCATCACAGCGCCAGGCCCGAGCACTGGAACCGCAATTATGGGGAGGTCTTCGCAATCTGGGACTGGATGTTCGGCACCTTGGTCCTGCCAAGTGAGGAGATCCGCAAGAATCTCATTCTCGGTGTCGGCATCGGAGCGCCGCAACACCACCCGACGCTCGCAAAAGCTTATCTCGAGCCCTTGGCGAGCATGTACGCAATACTCACCCGCCGTTTCCGGTCCGCGCGTTTAGCGCCTTGACGCCGCCGGCAGTAGAGGTTGCGGCCGGTGCTCAGGCGCGGCCCGCGCTTTCGGTCGTGGTTCCCATGTGTAACGAGGAAGGCAGCGTCCACCCTCTGGTGCGGGAGCTCGTTGCCGTGCTGGAGGGGATCGGCGTTACCTATGAAATTGTCCTCGTCGATGACGGCAGCCGCGACGCAACCTGGCAGCGGATTGCTAGGCTTGCCGCCGAAAGTCCTGCCGTAATAGGCGTGTCGCTCTCGCGGAATTTCGGACACCAGCGGGCCCTCCTGGCGGGACTCCAGCTCGCGCGCGGCCAGGCCGTGGTCAGCATGGACGGCGATCTACAACATCCCCCAGAGCTTATCCCTTCTCTCTATGAAGCTTGGCGGCAGGGTTACAAGGTCGTGAACACCCAACGGCGCGATGAAGTGGTGGCCAGTCGCTTCAAGCGATTCACCTCAAGGTACTTCTACAAGTTGTTCTCGATCCTCGCCGAGGTGCCGATGGCCGAAGGTAACTCCGACTTCCGGCTTCTCGACCGCACCGCGGTCGATGCCTTGGTGAACCTCAAAGCCGCGGAGCTGTTCCTGCGGGGGGCGGTCCAGTGGCTGGGTTTGCCTGCTACGGTGGTGTCCTTCCAGCCCGGGCGGCGTATACACGGGTCGAGCAAATTCACTCTGCGAAAAATGCTCAGCTTCGCCGGTGACGCCATCATATCGTTTTCGACCAAGCCGCTGCGCATTGGGATCTGGCTCGGGATCGCCACCAGTCTCTTGGCCTTTGTCGAGATTGCTTACGTGCTGGCTCGGTATTTTCAAGGGGAGACGGTTTCGGGCTGGGCCTCCACCGTGGGGATCCTGTCGTTCTTGTTCGGGGTGCTGTTTATCATCCTCGGCATCATCGGTAGTTATCTTGCCTGGATCCACCAAAGCTTGCAGAACCGCCCGACGGTGATCATCCGCGACAGCGTCAATCTGCCACGGACCTGAATCGAGGACTTCATGGGAGTTCGTCTCTGGAACTCGCCGGTCGCGCGTTTTATCACCGTTGGGATCACGAACACGGCACTCAGCTACGCCGTCTTCGTTCTCGTCCTGTCGCTATTGGGCGGTTATTCCTACCGCGCCGGGGTTGCGCAGATGGCGAGTTATGGGCTTGGATCAGTGTGGAGCTTCTATTGGAACCGCGGCTGGACCTTCGGAGCCGAAGACCGAGTCCTGCGACAGGCCCTACGCTTCACGCTCGTGCAAGGTCTGTTGCTCATGGCGAGCAGTGCGCTGATGAGCGTTACAGTGGACATGTGGAGCTGGCCGGCAGCCCCCACCTGGATCACCGTAATGGCGTTTATCACTGTCCTGAATTATTTATCGCTGAAGTACTGGGTATTCTAAATGGCGGGGCGTGAAGGAGCTGCGTTTCAGCATGCGCTGGTTCTATTGCTCGCGGTGGCCGTGGGGATGAGCTTTGGCTTGTGCTATGGGCTCGCGAACCACAACACCTATCTTCTGTACCCGCTCCGGGAGCTCGATCCGGAGTTCCTGCGCTATGACTGGCTCGCCGCCCAGACCACGGCGTATCATCGAAATTTCGCACTGTTGATCGAGCTTTTGGCATCATTGGGTCCGGCGCCCTGGATGGTCGCCGGCGCGAATATGGCGCTGGTGGCCGCCCTGATGCTGACGATTTATGGCTTCTTATATCGCCATTATCGCCGCGATGCTCTAGTCGCGATCCTGCTCCTTATGTGCTTTGTGCTCTTGGAGAAGACCCGCAGCGTAGCCAGTAGCCATATCCTGACCTCGATTCTCGAACCTTCCTCGGTCGCGGCCTCCGCGGTCGTGATCGGGCTCCTATCGCTGCTCGCGGAACGCTACCTCTGGTCCGGTGTGCTGGTGGCGATAGGCGGCTTTTTTCATACTAATTTTTTGCTGCTTGACTTCATCTTTTTCGGTCTCGTTCATCTCGCCTTCGGGCGCGAGGACATCGCGCGCCGCCTGTGTCAACAGCTAGGGCCGAGCGTCGCCGTCTTGCTCTTCGAGTTTCCCATGCTCTATGCCATGGCGACCGATCCCCTGGGGGGAGAGGCGCGCAATATCTTTCAGTTAATCCGCTCGCCGCATCACTATGTCCCGCGGACATATCTCGCGGACTTTATTCCCTTCGCGGGATGGCAGTTGCTGGCCATGAGTTGTCTTGACCTGAAATCCTCCGAAGCGCGGATCTCCTCCCGGCTGGCGAAGGTCTATGCGGTGTTTCTCGGCCTCGTCATGACCGCCACGGTGCTGACCACGCTGTTCTATGTTCCCTTTGTTTCACAGCTATTCTTCTGGCGCATGGCGCCGTTTTCGGTCTTGCTGGCCCAGCTCGTAATCATCACTCGGATCGCACCTTATTTCAGCGCGAGCGCGGAACGCGAGACCGCCACGGGTTCTAAGTGGCAGTGGGTCTTGGCGGCGGCCGGAGGCGGGCTCATTCTCATCCACCATGGCTCGAAGGTACAGCCAACCGAGGTCGGTCTCCTACAGGTCAATGGTATCTATGTCGTCATCGTTATTCTTACCTTGTTTGCTTATGTGTTGCTTGCGCGCGGTAAGACCCGGCGCTATCTTACAATGATTCCGCCGGCGATGGTGCCGCTTGGGTTGGTGCTCGTAGGCCTTGCCTACTCGGCGGCTCCCGCCTACAAAGCGTCCAATGTCCTGCGCGGCCTCTCGGCGCCCAAGCAGGAGCTCTTTCAGTGGGCGCAGTCTACCGCCCCGAATGCACAATTCCTCATCCCACCGAGCCTAAAGACCTTTCGGTTGCATGCCGCCCGGGCGGTGGTCGTGGACTGGAAGTCCACCCCCATCAAGCCCGCCGAGCTTATAGAATGGTATCGCCGCCTGCGGCGTGTGAGCGGCGATCCCAAGGTGAGGAACCTGAAGGAAGCCGAGGCCGGTTATCTACGCATGAATCAATCGCGACTGGCATCGCTGGCGAGGGAATTCGAGATCGCCTACGCCGTGTTCGAGCAGCCCTTCGATGCACGGCAACTGCAAGGCGAGGTGGTTTTTGCCAATAAGCGCTATCTGGTGCTGAAACTGGGCGCAACGAGCGGCGATTAGAGTTGCATCGCGGCCCTTGAAGATCCCCAGGTTCAAGCCCGAGCCGGTGACGGTCCCCTGGTGCAACACCGCTGCCTGTTCAAGGGATTATGTTAGTATGATTCGGCTCCTAGCAAACCCCGGATCGCGCCGCCATGTTCGACAATCTCTCCCAACGCCTAACGCGCATAGTCAAGGAACTCCGCGGGCAAGGCCGCCTGACGGACGAAAATATCCAATCGACCTTGCGAGAGCTGCGCATGGCCCTGCTCGAAGCCGATGTAGCCCTGCCCGTGGTGCGTTGGTTTGTCGAGCATGTGCGAACGCGAGCGGTGGGTGAGGAGGTTGTCGCCAGCCTCACCCCCGGACAGGCATTCATTCGCGTCGTCCGCAACGAATTGACGGCATTGATGGGCGAACAATGCGAACGCCTTGACCTGAACCGGCCGCCGCCGGCCGTTGTGTTGATGGTTGGCTTACAGGGGTCAGGCAAAACCACATCGGCCGCCAAATTGGCCCGATATCTGAAGGAGAGCGAAAAAAAATCAGTGCTCGTGGTGAGCTGCGATGTGCATCGACCGGCGGCCATCGATCAGTTGAGCGTGTTGGCAAGCGAAATAGGTGTCGAATGCTACCCGGCCGATCCGGCGCAAGATCCAGCGGCGATCGCCTCCGAAGCGCTCTCGCATGCGAAGAGGCGATTTCACGATGTGCTCATCGTCGATACCGCGGGACGATTGCACATCGACGCGGAGATGATGGATGAGATCACGCGCCTCCACCGGGTAATGGATCCGGCCGAGACCTTGTTTATCGTCGATAGCATGATGGGCCAAGACGCGGTCAATACGGCGCAGGCTTTCGATGCGGCCTTGCCCTTGACCGGGGTCATTCTTACCAAGACCGACGGTGATGCACGTGGAGGGGCGGCGCTCTCGGTGCGCCATGTCACGGGAAAGCCGGTTAAATTCGTCGGCGCCGGCGAGAAGAGCACGGCGCTCGAGCCATTTTATCCGGATCGCGTGGCCGCGCGCATCCTGGGCATGGGCGATGTGCTTGGGGTTATCGAAGAGGTGGAACGGAAGATCGATCGTGAGCAGGCCATGGACATGGCCGAGAAACTGCACAAAGGCCAGGGATTCGATCTCCGGGATTTTCGCGATCAGATCCGGCAGATGCGGGGGATGGGAGGCTTGGGGAGCTTGATGAGCCGTTTACCGGGAATGTCGGATGTCCCCCAACACATGATGGACCAAGTCAATGACAAAGAGCTGGAAAAGACCGAGGCCATCATCAATTCGATGACGCCCAAAGAACGCCGCTATCCCGACAACATCAAGGCCTCGCATAAACGCCGGATCGCCGCCGGGTCCGGCACTCAGATCCAGGATGTGAACCGCCTGTTGAAGCAATTTACCCAGATGCAACGCACGATGAAGCAGGTCTCGAAAAAAGGCGGGCTGGGGAAGCTCATGCGCTCCATGTCCGGGCGTTTCCCGCCGGCATAGCCCGAGCCGCATGCCCGATCCGGCGGTAGCGGTCGAGAGCCTGTCGAAACGGTTTGGCGCCGTCGTGGCCGTGGAGAATATCAGCTTCAGCATCGAGCGTGGATCCATCTGTGCGCTACTCGGCGCGAATGGGGCGGGTAAGACGACGACGCTTGCAATGCTCCTCGGCTTGGTCACCCCGACGGCGGGCGTGATCCGCGTCTTGGGGAGGGATCTGCGGACCGATCGTTATAGCGTATTGGCGCGCATGAACTTTTCCTCGCCTTACGTCGATCTACCGCAACGGCTGACCGTCGCCGAAAACCTCGATGTGTACGCACGTCTCTACGGCGTGCGTGATATCCAAGCGCGCGTCAGGCAGCTTGGGCAGCACCTCGACATCGAGGGTTTGATGCAACGTGAGTACCGGACGTTGTCGGCCGGGCAGAAGACCCGCGTGGTGCTGGCTAAGGCTCTGCTGAATAGACCCGAGTTGGTGTTACTCGATGAGCCCACGGCTTCCCTCGATCCGGACAGCGCCGATCGCATCCGTCAGTATTTAGTTCACTACCAGCGAGCCAACGGCGCAACCATCCTTCTAGCCTCGCACAACATGACAGAGGTCGAGCGGGTTTGCACCCAGGTTTTGATCATGCGATCGGGGGCGATCGTCGATCGCGGGAAACCGATGCATCTTATTGCAAAATATGGCCGCACGACGATGGAAGAGGTCTTCTTGCACATCGTCCGCAACGGAGATCCCGCACACAGGCAGGCACGATACGGCGTGCGATGATCGCGGTTCCGGAGGAGGTCTTCTCGGCGCGCCGGATCGGGGCAATGATACTGCGTTACCTGTATCTTCTGCGCGGATCGTGGCCGCGGATCCTCGAACAAGCGTATTGGCCCACCGTGCAGATGATCCTGTGGGGGCTGGTCACGCAATTTTTCGCCACCAATAGTTCCTGGGTAGCCCAGGGCGCCGGGGTATTGATTGCGGCCGTGCTGCTCTGGGACGTGCTGTTCCGGGCGCAGCTCGGGGTTTCGGTCGTGTTCATGGAGGAGATGTTCGCGCGCAACCTCGGTCAGCTGTTCGCGAGTCCGCTGCGTCCTTACGAGTTGGTGCTGGCGTTGATCAGCATCAGCCTCATGCGTGCCTGTATCGGGGTGGGAACGGCGGCGCTCCTCGCGATCCCGCTCTATCAATACTCCATTTTTGCGATGGGTATGCCGCTCGTCGCGTTTTTCGCCAACTTGCTGATCTTCGGCTGGGCCATCGGACTTGTGATCTGCGCGCTCTTGCTGCGTTTCGGATTGGGTGTGGAATCGCTCGCCTGGGCCTCGATTTTTGCCATCGCCCCGATCAGCGGGATCTACTATCCGATCGCCACCTTACCCGCCTGGCTGCAACCGGTGGCGTGGTGCTTGCCCAGCAGCCATGTGTTCGAGGGGATGCGCACGGTGATGTTCGAGCACCGCTTCGATGTCGATCGCTTCGCCGCCGCGGCGGAATTGAATGTCCTCTATATCGTATTGGCGGCGATCGTGTTCCTACGGGCGTTCGAAGTCGCCCGCGAGCGTGGATTGCTCTTGCAAAGCGGTGAATAGGTGCGAGCTTAGAGCTTGTGAAAAAATCTGCTGCGCTCGGGATCTCGCGTTCCGGCGGTGCTCGGAATCCTCATGTATTTCAGCATACACTCCGGTTGCTCGTCCCATCCTTGGGACTCGCCCCTGCGGGGCTTGCGCGCCGTTTCGCTCCCGGCGAAACGCTCCTGCGCTCCGGCGGAACACGACCTCCCTTCGCTCGCAACGATTTTTTCACAAGCTCTTAGCCGCTTATCGTAGGGGGAGGCCGCGCGATTTGAAGAATGCAAAGCCCGAGCAGCACGATAAATAACCCGAGCGCCCACTCCGCAATCGAGAGACTCAAGAAGCTCCAGCCGATCTCCGCGCATTCCCCGCTGCCGCGCAGGATCTTGGCGAGAGCTTCGAGGATGGGGTAGGTATCCATCAAATAGTCGAAACCCGGACCGCATTGCGGTACCTGATCCGGCGGCAGGTGCTGTAACCACACTTGGCGCGCGGCAACGCCGCCTCCGGCGAGCGCGGATAAGCCGATGAAGGCGCTGTAGACGCGGCTGCCGGTTCGGGCCGGATCGTGCACGGCGGCGAGGAGCCCCAAGAGACCCGCGCCGGCGAAGAACAGCCGTTGAATCATGCATAAGGGACAAGGTTCGAGTCCTTGAACGATCTCGAGATAAATCCCAAACCCGAGCGACCCCCCGCAGAGCAGGAAGATGAGCACAAATGCAACGCGGTTCGGAATCATGGCCGCCGAGTGGTTTCGCCTGTCGGTCAAGAGCGTATTATACGTGGCAATGCTATTGTGAAATACTGCGCCCAGCCCGGTCGTTGCTTATCCATAGAAGAAAGACCTCGTCGGATGCAAGACAACGTTTCCCGATCGAAGGTCCTCATTTGTTGCTTCGGCATCGCGGGCGCTCTGCACGACGGTCCTTAGGATGAATACAGCGCGCCCGTGGTTATTGGCTGATATCGGTGGATCACGGACCCGGATCGGCATCCTCAACGACCGCGACGAAATCACGGCGATCCGGGTCCTGTCGAATGATGCGTTACCGGACTTGATCGCGGCGCTGCGGAGCTACCTGGAGGAGGAGGGGACAGAGTCCGCTATCCGTGCCGGTGCGCTGGCGGTCGCGGCGCCCATCGTGGGAGATCGCGTGCGCATGGTCAATCGCGGTCCTTTTCTATCCAGGGGATCAAGGAGGCCCTCGGCTGGGAGCGCATCGAGGTGATCAATGACTTTAACGCCATTGCCCATGCGTTGCCGCGGCTCGAAGCTTCGCATCGACATCAGATCGGCGCGGGGAAACCGCAAGCGAACGCGCCGCTGGGCGTGATTGGGCCCGGCACCGGCCTCGGGGTGTCCGGGCTCATCCCCTACCGCTCGGGGTGGGTCCCGCTTGCAAGCGAAGGCGGGCACGTTACCTTGGCGCCGATGAACGACGCCGAAGCGGCTGTGCTCGGGCGTCTGCGGGCCCGCTTCGGGCACGTGTCCGCGGAGCGCGCCGTCTCCGGACCCGGGTTGGTGGAGATCTATCAAAGTCTGGTGGCGCTCGCCGGTGATGTGGCCTCAGATCGAACCCCGGCCGAGATCACGGCTAGAGCCCTGCTCGGAGAGGACCGCTATGCCGCGCAAGCCCTGGACATGTTCTTCTGCTTTCTCGGCACCGTGACGGGCGATCTCGCCCTGACCTTGGCCGCTCGGGGTGGGATTTACTTGGCGGGCGGGATCTTGCCGCAAATCGCCCGGGCGTTGGCGGGATCGCGTTTTCGCGCACGTTTTGTCGATAAAGGGCGGTATCGGCGTTACTTAGAGACCCTGCCGACCTATCTCCTCACCCATCCCTTTCCCGCCTTGCTCGGGTTGCGGGCGCTGGTTCGCTGCGACCGGTTCGTGCTCGATCGTGCCGATCAACAAATCGCCGCGTCTTAGGTCTGTGCGAAAACTTTCAGTCATCCGCGGCGTCACGATCGCGGGCGTGCTCGCCCTTGATAGTGGTGATCCGTTTATCCACGACGATGAATTCGCCATCGATGATCTCTGGGCCGCCGGATTTTTTCAGACTGCGTTTGATCCACCAAAAGCGCATTCCGAGGATCGCCCCCAGCGCTAAAAAAGCGCTCACAAAAAGTGCAAAGAAAAAACCCGCGAAGAGGATCGTGATTACAAAGGCCGGGAGCAGAAGCAAGGCGGCGAGCCATGGGCTGCCGCGGATTTTTTCATGCAGATTGTTCATGGCGATGCGAACGTGGCGAAACCAAGGTCGATCCGATAACGGCTATCGATTCATGCGAAGCTCGCTACAGTATGCGTTAAAGACCTGGTCAGCACCATAGGCGTAACACGCGAGCGGCGGGGCAGGGGAGTCGCTTGAATAAAAGGTGGCACATCCCTGTGCCCAAATGAGCCGCATGTCGCGGCGGGGGAGGAGGCAATCGCGTTACCCGCGGTTGAGTGGATAACGAATTGGTTCGTAGAATACCGAATGATGCGCATACAAATCGCGGTAATTTGTCACAAAAGTTCTGTGACAAATTCACGAAATGGCCGATGGCTTAAGCCGGCGGCGCGGATGCGCTACGCTGGTCGCGGCCGTGCATGAGCCGGTTAAGCCAGGGAGCGATCAACCACAGAAGAATTCCGGCGGTGCACGAAGTTACTACCAGAATCAGGAAAAAGTCCGCTTGGCCGCCTAAGATCGTCACGAGGCGGCCCTCGCGAAACGCGTCAAGCATGCCCGCGAAATAGCCGGCCGCGAGATTGGCTGCAAAGTTGGCCAAGAACCATACCCCCATCAGCATGGAGGCATACTTAAGCGGTGCGATGCGAGTGACGAGGGCGAGGCCCACGGGGGAGAGGCATAGCTCGCCGCAGGTAAGTAAGAGATAGGCGCCGACCAACCACAGCGGGCTTACCGATATACCGCGGTCGCTCTGCGCCGCGGCGAACACCAAGACCAGGAAACCGCTCCCGAGGAGGATCAAGCCCGATGCCATTTTTACCGGCGTTCGCGGCTCCAAACCGGCGGATCCGAGGCGCAGCCACAAAATGGAAAAAAGCGGCGCGAGCAATAGAATAAAGGCGGGATTGACCGCTTGAAACCAAGCCGCCGGAAATTGATCATCCGCCAGCAACCAGTGCAACCACCTCGGTGTGGTGCGATCCGTGCTGCGCTCGGCAAACACCGTCATGGAGGAACCCGCTTGCTCGAACGCCAGCCAAAAAAACATTACGAAGAACGCCATCACCAACATCGCCGCGATCCGCTCTTTTTCTTCGCGGTTTAATGGCAGACGTGCTTGAACGTCCGGCGTGCGTGGCGCGTTCGCTATACCGATGTCTCCTAGAAACCGTTTTCTGCCGCCGAGATAAACGGCGAGCCCGGCCAGCATTCCGACCCCGGCTGCCCCGAAACCGTAGGCCCACCCGAAGCGGCTGCTATGCGCCAGATAGCCGCAGATGAGCGGGCCGATGAGCGCTCCGAGATTGATCCCCATATAGTAAATGGTAAAACCGCTGTCGCGACGCGGATCATGAAGCCCATAGAGTTGGCCGACCATCGTGGAAATATTGGATTTGAAAAACCCGGTACCCAACACCAAGAGGGTCAAGCCGGAATAAAACGCCACGGTATTCTCGAGTGCGAGTGAGAAATGCCCGAGCGCGATCAAGATGCCGCCGGCGACGAGGGCGCGGTGAGTGCCGAAGTAGCGGTCGGCGAGGTAGCCTCCGATGACCGGAGTAAGATACACGAGTCCCGTGTACCAACCGTACAATTGTCCCGCGCGCTCGACCGTCCAACCCAAGCCGCCGCGCTCGGTCTCGGTGACCAGAAACAGGACCAACAAAGCCCGCATCCCGTAATACGAATAACGCTCCCACATCTCCACCACGAACAAAAGCCGGAGACCACGCGGCTGACGCGTCATGCTTGGGGCGTGGGGAGCTTGCAGTGGAGGATTTCCGCGCACCGATTTTGTAACCTCCGTCTTGGTCTTCTAATATAATCGCTGAACTAATGGGCGCGCGCCGCGTAAGCCCGAAATCATAACTCAATGTTGTTCTGGACCCTTCAGCGCATTTTTGGCACTTGCACGATCATCGTTTACATCGTGCCCTTGATCCACCTTGACCTTGAGGCGGTCAAGCCGCTGCTGTTTGAGCCCCTGACGTGGATCTTGATTATCCTGCAAGGCAATCGGCACTCGATCCTCGGCATGACGCTCGGGTTGCATCGGTACTTTTCACACAATGCGTTCAAGGCCAAACGCTGGTTCGAATTCGTGATTGCCTATTCGTGCGCGGCGGCCAACCAAGGAGGCATGTCCTGGTGGGCCGCGAATCACCGCCATCACCACTTCCACTGCGATACCCTAGAGGACCCGCACTCACCCGTGGCCCGCTCGGTCCTTTACGCCTGGTTGGGTTGGCCCTATGACCTGAGGAATGCGCGCCGCCGCATCAAGCTGCGCTATCCCGAGACCGCGTGGCTCGACAAGTGGTGTTTTGTTATCCCATGGGTGGAATGGCTGGCGGTCTGGGGACTGAGCGGATCGCGGGCGTTGTCCACCCTAGTAATTTTGGTCCCCGCCTTTTTGTCGCCTTTCGGCACGCTTTGGTTTAATGTCATGTCCCACCGCGGCGCGCCGGATCACGAGGGGTGCACGGCCCGTAGCTATCGTGTGCCGTCGGCGGTGCTGCTCGGGGAATCCGAACACCGGGATCATCATGACTTCCCAGGTAAGGCAAGGCGGCCGGGCCCCGATCTGCCTTACCGGCTCGTGTTGCGGCCCATGCAGCGTTTAGGCGCCATATGGGGGTTGCGTGAATGAATGGCCTTGCCTTAGGTTAATTCGCGAAAGATGCTCTATGCTTTGCATTAGACCAATACGTCCTATCGGGGCGCGGACAGGCCACGGGAGACAACGATGAACAACGAAGTTGATCCGGTCGCCGGGAGTTGGTACGAGCACATCGAGCGTGGCCAGAAATTCGAGGTCGTCGATGTGGACGATGAGCGTGGAGTCATTGAGGTTCAGTATGCCAACGGCGCACTTGACGAAATGGATATTGACGAATGGTACGATTTAGAGATCGAGCCGATCGAGGTTCCCGAGGAGTGGACCGGACAGAGCGCTGTGCCGAGCGGCCAAGATCCCGGCTATGAGGATGAAGCGAAAGGATCCAAGCCGAGCGACGATTGGAGCCCGCGTTTAAAACATCCTAAGCGGCCGGGGGAAGAAAATGAGGCAGGGGAGGATGAGGAGGAAGATGACTGGGCCGGCGGCCTCGAGGAAAACGACCGCTCGCGAGACGAAGACTGACAAGGACGACCTTTTTCTGGCCTAATCATAGCCTCAAAGTCATCCTCCCGCGGCACAAATAATGCTGCTAATAGCCCAGGAGTCTCACATGGGGCTCGCTAGTCTTGGATACTAATGTTAGCAGGCGAGGTGTTCACTATGCATATGCACCTGGTTTTAAGACATGCAGCGCGGGCGTTTATGTTGTGGGGATCGGGCTGGAAGCACCGACGGATCAATGGCCATACCCGGCAGTACACCGAGTGGCGAGATCCTGTCTCGGGCCTCTGGCATCGGGAAGACGCGGCTTTAAGGATCGTTTACGTTGAAGCACGGCGATCGCGTTAATGCGTCGCCACGCCGCCGTGCTACCACGGTAGCCTCGTCGGCATCGCCGGGCATACCGGCCAGCACCTCCTGTGCTAGATTTTTGGGCAAGAGCTTCAGGTCGCGCCTTAGCATAAGTACGATCAATTCACTGTAGCGCTTCTCCGCAAGGAAACGATTGAAGTCATCGCGGCTTGCGGCCCACGTAGTATATGTAACCATTTGGGTAAATACCCCAGCTTATAATCGGTGTATCCGGATCCGCGGCTGCGCGTGCGATGCTTGCCAATCGAGGCCGCTCGACCTGGCTCCACAGCCAGCAACTTGGGAATGTCCGCCGGATCATTCTGTCCGTCTCCATCCATGGTCACGATCAATCGCAACGGGTCGCGGCAATTCCGCTGCGTAGCACCGCGCTCTGGCCGGCATTCCTTGCATAGCGCAGGATCCGCAAGGGAAGTCGCCGTTCGCGGCGTACGTCCCGAAGCCGTCCCAAGGTGTCGTCGGGCTGCCGTCGTCCACGACGATCACCTCGTAGTGCACGCGGCCGTCGCGACAAGCCTCAATCTCGCCGAGCAGACCAGCGATATTGGCGGCCTCGTCATAGACGGTGATCACCAACGAAAGCTCATCGAGCGTCTTGCTCAAAGGCCCTGTGAAGGCGAAGAGGGGCGCGTATGTGCGAGAGAATTGAACCGCCGCTCGAGCGGAAGGGTGGAATCCATAGAACGCGATCGCGGGGTCGTTCTTGTGGTCCTGTATGATCACCGGGCAACAGCGACGCGAGCCTACTATTTTTTTCGCAATACCATGAGCCGGCCTTCGCGGTCCATATCGACCCGGCTTAGGAACGACATTCCGAGCAAGGTTTCTTTGGGGAAGTCGCCGTCGATGACCGTGGCGGGGACGTCCATAAGCTCAATGTCCCCGACCCGAACTTTCTTGAGCGTAACCCCGAAGGATCTTACGATTCCCGAAGCTGTCGAGCTAACGCCTTCGTTTCCGATCAGCCTATAGTCGATGCCAAGACGCCGGGCAAGGTGTTTGTTCATGGCTACCTGCGTGGCACCGGTGTCGACCATGAAACTCACCGCGAATCCGTCGATAGCGCCACCTACGTGATACATTCCCATGTCATTAGGCGAAATTTGCACCGTGGCGCCGGCCGTTGCGGCGGCGAATTGACTGCCGATGCGGTTGCCGAGAGCGTAGGTTCCGCGTTTTCCCTCGACTTCTATCACGGCTTCTTTACTATTGGCGGATATGAGGGTAATACCCTCGGGAGCCTGGTGTCCCGCGGCGAGTAGACGCTGTTTGCCGTTGATGTCTAGGATGGCCTTATCTTTAAATAGACCGACAACCATGAACTTCGGGGCCGCGAAACCCAACCCTGGGAAAAGAACGAGAAGTAAAATTAGACACAAAATTCTATGGTCATGCATAGTGCATCCCTGAGTCGTTCGGAAATCGGTATCGGCGCATTTACGGTACCGGTTTACATATGCTTGTCGTGGGAAGTTGAGAGGATACAGAAAAATACTGGTTAACATAATACACATTATGCGCAGCATGACGGATCTATATCCGCAAACAGATGCGTCCCTGTGGGGGGACGAATTCCCCGTTGCAAAAAATACCATCTACTTGAACCACGCGGGTGTTGCGCCGTGGCCCCGGCGTGCCGCCGAAGCGGTAAAAGCATTCGCGGAACACAATGTCCACCACGGCGCTTCGAACTATAGCTATTGGCTGGAGACGGAACGGCGATTGAGAGAGCAACTACGGCAGCTCATTAATGCCCCAGCCAGCGATGATATAGCGTTGCTGAAAAACACTTCCGAAGGTCTGTCTTTTGTCGCCAACGGGATCGCGTGGAGCGCCGGTGACAACATCGTGATTTCAGCCGAAGAGTTTCCGAGTAATCGTATTCCTTGGGAAGCGCTGCAACCGCGCGGCGTGGCCGTGCGTCAGATCGAGTTGCTGAATGACCATCCCTGTCCGGAACAGCCGTTGCTCGATGCGTGCGACGGGCGTACCCGGCTGCTTGCGATCAGCTCCGTGCAATACGCGAGCGGTTTTCGGATTGATCTCGATTTGATTGGGGCCTACTGCCGAAAACATGGGATATTACTTTGCGTTGACGCGATTCAAACGCTCGGAGCGTTGAATTTCGACGTGAGTGCCTGTCACGCGGATTTTGTCGTCGCCGACGCGCACAAATGGATGCTCGGCCCGGAGGGCATCGCCCTTTTTTATGTCAATTCGGCCATCCGCGACGAAATCACGCTGAGCGAGTTCGGCTGGCACATGACACAGGATCCGAACGCATTCGACCGCAAGGACTGGCTTCCTGCGGATTCGGCGCGGCGGTTTGAATGCGGCAGCCCGAACTTGCTTGGAGTGCATGCCCTGTCGGCCAGCTTGTCGCTGCTGCAGGAGATCGGCATGGCCGCTATCTCTAGAATAGTGTTGAATAATACTAGTTATCTTACTGATCTAATTAACGTAAATCCTGATTTAGAGCTGCGCTCCCCGGCACATCCGGCGCACCAGTCTGGTATCGTGAGCTTCCGTCACCGCCGTCATCCGAGCGAGACCGTCTATCGAAAACTTCGCGCGGAGGGTGTCGTTTGCGCGATTCGTGGCGGCGCAATTCGATTTTCACCTCATTTTTATACTCCGCGCAATCAACTCGACCGCGCCCTTGAACTGGTCACGGATCGCTAACCAGCGGCACTTGCTTTGCGACGAGCTGGACTAAACTTTGTGCGGTGGAACTTAACTCAGCGCCACAACCACCTAGTAATGAGGGCACCATTGCTACTACCATTGAGCTAAACGCGTAGAGGGACCGGGTACCCAATTTAGAGGCACGCGCATTTCAGATTATTCGGAGAACATATGACCACGGATCCGCGAGGACAATTTCTCGAAACGCTGACGGCTTTCACACAAGAGCACCGGGCGAAACATTGGGAAGGCGATTTCAAAGAGTTTCTGGAGAACATTCTACCGCAACAGCCCGAGCGCTTCACGCGCAACAGTCACCAGTACGTTTGGAGTATGCTGCGCCGTACCGGGGCCAAGGAACGCGAGAACGGCAACGACGCGCGGCCCTACGGACTGTTCACGGATGAGCTTTTCGGCATTACGGATGCGCTCGAACGCATAGCCGATTACTTCAAAGCCGCGAGTGCGGGCTCGGAGGTCGGGCGCCGTTTGTTGCTGCTCTTAGGACCGCCTTCGGGTGGCAAGTCCACGATGGTGATCCTGTTGAAACGCGGCCTCGAAGAATACAGTCATACCGATGCCGGAGCGCTCTATGCCATCAAGGGATGTCCGGTCGATCAGAGCCCTCTTCATCTTATCCCACACACGCTTCGAGGCAACTTCCGGGAGACCTATGGGGTAGAGATAGCGGGAGAGCTTTGTCCGTTCTGCCGGGTTCGCCTCGCGGACGAGTTTGCTGGCGATTTCATGCGTTTCCCGGTCCAGCGTATTTTCATCTCGGAAGCCGGCCGAACCGGGATCGGGACCTATGCGCCCCATGATCCCACCACTGCGGATATCGCCGATTTGGTGGGCTCCGTCGACCTATCTAAGGTTAGTAAGTTCGGCGACGAAGGTGATCCGCGCGCTTGGTCCTGGTCGGGCGCTGTCTATGCCGCCAGCCGCGGGATCTTGGAGATGATCGAGATCCTTAAAGTGAAGCGGGAATTTCTCTATCTACTACTGACACTGACACAAGAGAAAAACGTCAAGGTGTCCCGTTTCCCCTTGATTTACCTTGATGAAACCATTGTGGCGCACACCAACCTCGCGGAGTTTCAAAAATTTCTGCAGGAACGGGAGAATGAAGCCTTGTTGGATCGCATGGTCATCGTCAAGGTGCCGTATACCTTGTCGTACCAAGATGAAAGCCGAATCTATACGAAGTTAATCTCTTCGACGCCCACCTTTCGAGAGGTGCATCTCGACCCCCATGCCCTGGACAGTGCCGCTATTTTTGCGGTCCTGACGCGTTTGCATAAATCCGAGCGCGAGGGTTTGGATCTCAGCAAGAAAGCACGCCTGTACACCGGAGAACATGTGGAGGGGGTGAGTCTGGCCGAAGTAGACCGCATCCGCGCTGAGACGCCGGAAGAAGGCATGTCGGGCGTCAGTCCGAGATTCGTGATCAACGCCCTCTCGAAAGCGATCACGAAAAGCGAGGCGCGCAGCCTGACCAGCATGGAGGTCCTGCTCGCATTGAAAGACGCGATCGAATCCGATGCCCGCATGGACGCCAAGCAGAAACGCCAGTGGTTGGATTTTTTGGTGATTGCGCGCAAGGATTTTTACAACCGCTGGGTAAAGGAAGACGTGCACAAAGCCTTGTTTGCCTCCTTCGAGCACGAAGCGCAATCCTTGCTGGAGAAGTACCTCGATGAGGTGGAGGCGACGCTCGATCACCGTGAAATCACCGATCCGATCACGGGTGAAGGCAGATCGCCCGATGAACGGTTCCAGCGTGCCGTGGAAGAGAAGATTAATATCTCGGAATCCGGCAAGCTGTCCTTTCGTCAGGAGGTGGTGCGTAAGGCGATGGTTGCATATAAGCAAGGCGAAAAGTTCACGCTCGACAGTCACGCGCGGCTTCACGAAGCGATCGAGCAGTATCTATTCGAGGAACGCCGCGACGTGCTCCGGCTTGTCACCTCGACCAGCCGTCCGGACGACGATGCGAAGCAGAAGATATCGGCCGTGCAACAACGCTTAGTCGACGAATACGGCTATGATGAACACAGCGCTAAAGAAGCGTTGAATTACGTAACTACCTTGTTGTCTCAGGAATGAATGCGGAATAAGCGGCAAAGATTACAATACCAATGAACCAAAATCAGCCCCGCGATCGAATCCCGCAATCCAAGGACACGGAGTGGTACGATTTGTTTTCACGCGGCGCCCGCGACTGGCTGCGGCACAACGAAAAGATCCGCGACAGTGTTAAGCAACGCCTGCCTGAGCTGATTGCCGGTTCCGATGTGATCTCCCGTCCCGATAACCGTACGCTACGGGTGCCCGTAAAGCTTTTAGAGCATTACCGCTTCCGCCTGAAGGACTCGGATCAAAAAGACGGCGTTGGACAAGGGCAACCGGGTAAGGTGAAGCCCGGAGACATCTTGCGGCCGGCGCGTGGACTCTTCGACAGCGCCGACAGGCAAGCCGGGAACGAACCGGGCGGCGTACAGCTGCTGCTCGAATTCAAGGTTGACGATATCGTTGATTGGCTCTGGGAGGAGCTCGAACTTCCGAACCTTGAGCCGCGGCCTGGGGAAACGCTGGTCGATGAGCAACTCGTACGCGAAGGTTGGGATCGGCGCGGTGCCCGCTCGCGTCTGGATCGGCGGCGCACCTTGAAAGAGGCGATAAAACGCCGCTCGGTCCAAGACGATGCGCCCGATTTCACCAATGAGGATCTGCGTTTTCGGCAACTCGCGAAACGCCAGAGGCCGGCAATGAACGCCGTTGTCTTTTTTCTATTGGACGCCTCCTCAAGTATGGAGGAGGCTGACCGCAAGCTCGCCAAGGCTTTCTTCTTCTGGGTTCTGCAGGGTCTGAGGCGTCAGTATTTGAATATAAGTACAGTATTTATCGCCCACACCGCGACCGCATGGGAGTTCTCCGAGGAGGAGTTTTTCAAAGTCACCGCCCAGGGCGGGACCCAGGCCTCGAGCGGTTTCGCTTTGGCGCTGGAAATACTGGAGAAACGATTCCATCCGAGCCGTTACAACACGTATCTATTCTACGCCTCTGACGGCGATAATTTTATCGAGGATCGCGAGCCATCGGAGGCTGCTTTGGAGAAAGTAGCCGCGGCCGGGAATTTCGTCGGCTATGTCGAGATTGCGCAGACCTTGTCGGACGCCCTCGACACTCAGATGAGCGCCCTATTTCAGAGTTTGCTAAACCGGGGGCTACGCGTCGGGAGCTATGTGGTTGGGGGGCAGGAAGATATCTGGCCCGGCATAAAAAAATTCTTCAACCACCAAGCACAGCACGGCACTCCCTAGCAACATGAAGCGCAATCCCTACTGCGGCCCATTGGAGCAACTCGCGCACGATCAGGGGCTTGATTTTTATCCCGTTGAGTTTGAGGTGGTACCCTCGACCTTCATGATGGAGGTCGCTGTCTACGGATTTCCCGTGCGCATGCCGCACTGGTCCTTCGGGGTGCGGTACATCTATCAGTTGGTTCAGCATCGCATGGGACATTCAAAGATTTTCGAGGTGGTCTTCCCGGGAAATCCGGGACGCGCCTACCTTGCGAACACCAATACGATTCAAGAAAATGCCTTGGTGATCGCGCACGTGCTGGGACACGCGGATTTTTCAAAAAACAATCTTCTGTTTCAGCGTGCGCAAGAGCAAGCCGGGTATCATGTAGTCGAGCAAGCCGCGGCGCACGCGCTCCATATCGAAAACGCTGCCTCGGCCCATGGCCAAAAGCGGGTGGAAATGGTGCTCGATGCGGCGCTCGCACTGGAACAGCATATCGACGACAATCAAACCTTGTCGCGGCCGCCGTATCCAGCGAATGCCGCCGCCGAGGATCCGCCTCCCGCCGAGGGATTTCGAAAGCGATTCACCTCGCTGCCGGGCGAGGCCCTACGGAAGGTCAGCGGTCACGAGCATGTGCGTGCTCCCGTTCCCCCTCATCCCGAGTATGACCTACTGTGGTTTATCGCGCACTATGCCCCGGAGATGGAGGACTGGGAACGCGATATTTTTCTCGCCGTGCGCGAGGAATCTTTCTATTTCTACCCGGTATTCTCCTGTCAGATCATGAACGAAGGATGGGCGTCCTATTGGCATGCGCGTCTGCTCAGGGAAGCGCGTTTTCTGCCGAACGACCATTACCTAGACGCGCTTCGGGCCCATTCCGACGTCGTTCGTCCCTTCGCTGGAGAACACGAGATCGCGCTGCAGATCAATCCCTATCATCTCGGGTTCGTTCTGTGGGATCGTCTCGTCGAGGACCGCGGGTTGGATAAAGCCCGCAGGATTATGCGGGAAGAAGACGACTTTAGCTTCGTGCATAATTATCTTGACGAGGAGCTGGCGGCGGAGCTAGGACTGTTCAGCTATAGCGCCAAACGCTGCGGCGAAATTAAGGTCAATGATGCGGATATCAACGCCATCCGCGAACAAATCTTGTCCCCGCGGTATCATTTCGGAGCGCCGCGGATCGGAGTGGCTCAGTTACAGACCGACGGCACCTTGGATCTCAAGCACGACGCCATCGCGGACGGACGTGGACTCGATAGCGAGTATGCCCGCAAGGTGCTCGAGTATGTCCATTGCGTTTGGCGCCGGCCTGTCGAGATGCACACGCTCGATGAGCGTAACAGGGAAACCGTCATTAAGGTTGGAATAAAGAGTCACTAAATAGACACACCGCAGCCTTGCCGCGGAGACCATCGGCCCCTCCTCCAGCGCAAGCCGGGTTAAAATGCGATCGGGAAATTTTCGCACCACGCTCTTGGTGGGCACACAAAAGGGTTTGTTTTGTATGCGCTCCGATCATCGCCGGGAACAGTGGGAAATGGATGGGCCGCATATCATCGGCTACGAAGTCACCCATGCCTGGCTGCACCCGAGAGCCCCGCGTCGCGGTTACGCGGCGGCAAACCATCCTGTCTGGGGCGCCCATGTCTATCGCAGCACCGACGGCGGCCGCAGTTGGTGCCCGTTGCCGGCCGTTCCTTGCCATAGCCCGGGTGAATTCCGTTCAAGCCTCGATGCGGTTTGGTTTGTCGCGGCCGCTGATCGCGAAGATCCCGGCCGCCTGTATGCCGGGATCGATCCACCCGGTTTATTTGCAAGCGCCGATAGCGGTGAAAGCTGGGTCCCGCTAATGGGGCTAAACCGGCATCCGACACGTCACACGTGGGAACCGGCCCGAGGCGGCTTTGCGGTCCACTCCATTTACAGCGATCCGAGTGACTCGAATTGCGTCTATGCCGCGGTCTCCGCCGGCGGCGCGTTTCGATCCGATGACAAGGGGAACACTTGGATCCCGATCAACCGCGGCGTACGCGCGGAGAACATCCCACGCCCGCATCCGGAGACCGGCCATAACATTCACCGTTTAGTCGCGCACCCTATTCTACCCGGCCGCCTCTACCGCCAATGCTATAACGGCACCTATCGGAGCGATGATCGCGGCGCGACCTGGATTGAAATAACTGCAGGTCTACCGAGCGATTTTGGCTATGCCATCGCGGCCGCCCCGAAACATCCCGACATGGTCTATGTGATCCCCGAGGACAATCAGCATGTCCGTACCACCGCCGGCGCGAATCTGCGCGTCTATCGCAGCCGCGATGCCGGTACCAGTTGGCAGGCCCTGACACACGGCTTACCCCAGGAACATGTTTATGTCACCGTGCTGCGAGAAGCTTTGGCCACCGATGGTCTTGATCCCGGTGGGGTTTATTTCGGGACCTCCAGCGGACATCTGTTCGCGAGCCGGGATGCGGGCGATCACTGGACCCTGATCGCGAGCTATTTGCCACGCATTCTCTCCGTCCAAGTAAGCATCCATGCATAGATCGACGGCCGTTCGCATCTCGCTGGTCGATGCCCTCGCCATTCAAGGTGGCATCGTTTGTTTTGTGGGGGCCGGCGGAAAAAAAAGCACGCTCTACCGGCTTGCGGCGGCGTGCTCGGGCCGTGTCGCCGTGACCGCCACGGTGCACATTCCGCCGTTTCCGGAGGCTTTGAACGCCCATAGGATCGTCGCCGAATACAGCACGCTCCTCGAGACGGTGAGGCATACGCGCACACATCGTACCGTCGCGCTCGCGCAACCCTCCATCAAACCCGGCCGTCTACGCGGGCTGGCGCCGAGTGAGGTGCCGCATATTCATGAAGCGGGCGCTTTCGACGTGACCCTGGTTAAAGCCGACGGTGCGCGTTCCAGGTTCATCAAGGCACCGGCGCCCGATGAGCCACAACTTCCCGAGCACGCCTCCACGGTAGTGCCGATAGTTTCCGCCCACGCCATCGGTGAACGCCTTAGCGACTCGATCGCGCATCGCGCCGATCGCATCAGTGCGGTGACCGGGGTCGAATCCGGTGAGACCATCACCCCGGAGCATGTGGCGCGCCTTTTCACCGATGAGCAAGGCGCGCTTAAAGGGATCGGCAAGGCCACGGTCGTCCCCCTCATCAATATGGTTGACGAGCCCGAGCAAGAAGCGCTCGCCCGGCAGGTCGCCAAATGGGCCCTGGCGCTGACGCGGCGCTTCGATCGGGTCGTGCTCGCATCCATGGTTCGAGACGATCCGATCGTCGCTGTGATCACACGTTAAATCTATTCCCCGCGGTCTTGCCGCGGGCACCGTAGCGATGGGGTTTCCAAAGGGGAGAGGCGCAGCTCTCCCCTTTGGTCGCACCACGGGGTGCATACCCCGTGGTGGCGAAATCTAAATGGACTCCAATTCCACGGCCTGCGGGAGCGACTTCCGAGCAAGGCTCTTATCCGCATCGCGCTCAAGCAATCTACCAGCCGTCATTACGGCGGCGCCGTTTCGTCAAGTGCGGCGCCAGCAATCCCAGCACAATACCCGCCGCAAGCACCACCGCGCCGATCTGAAACCATTTGATCTGATTTTGTTGATCCTTACCGGCCAACTCGTTCTGGAGCCGCATAACCTCGCTGCTCCGTAGCTTGACCTCATGATCGAGGGTTTGATTCTGGTGTTTCAACTGGGTCAATTCCGATTGATAAGCCGCGAGCTTCGATCCGGAGCCCTTGAATTGCTCCCTGAGTTGTTCCAGCTCGCGTTCCACGCTCGCCAGACGCTCACGCCGGCTGATTTCGGTGCCGACGAAACGTTTTTCCAGCCAGCCCGATTTTCCCTCCCCATCCACGATCTTTACGTAGCCCGTCATCTCGTTCCGATCGACTAAGGTCACGCGCGACCCGGCGGGTACGGTTCCAACAAGCTTAAACTGATTGTTGGGCCCACGGTGCAGAAAAACGCCCACATCGTCGCTGATATAAACAGTCTGCGCTCCCGCCGCGGTGGCGCTCAACAGCACACAAGCGAAACCTACGAGTGCTTTGTACACAACGATTCCCCCTCAATTCTGGCGAGATTCGATAGACGTTCGAAGCCGTGATGATAATTATAGGCAGCAACACGGTACTGTGAAAAATGCCGGGGTGCAATGGTGCGCGCCGTTATCGGTACCGCCCTACCCTTTCGGTATACTTGACCCGCGGCTATGAGTTCAAGGCGTCGTTCGAATAGGGTTCCCGGCAGGAAACGACAGTCGTCGTCCGGCACGGCCGGATATCTCGCCTGAGATGCTGGGTTGTTACACGGATTGTGTGGCTCACCACGCGTGTTTTTGCGCTTCCGACCCCTCAGCACGTCTACTGGATAACGCCGCAGGCTATGCGCGCACCCCCGCCGCCGCCCTTCTCCGGTTGATCGGAATAGGTGTCCGAACCCGCGTGGATAATCACTGCCCGCCCCTTGAGATCGCTCATCTTCAGCCGCGGAGCGGTGACCGCGCCGATTGCCCGCCCCGCCTCGTCCACGTTGAGGATCGGTAAGTCGCCTAAATGCCCCGCGCCTTGCGGACCCTCATGACGGCCGCTCTTGGCCGGGTCGTAATGGTTTCCAGCCGACCACCCGGGCTGCACGGAGCCGTCTTTCTCGCCCGGATCACAGCTCGGATTTTCATGGAGATGAAAGCCATGAGCCCCCGGGGGCAACCCGGCAAGCTCGTGTTGTATCAGGAGCCCCCCCGAATGCTCCGAAAACGTCAGGTATCCGACGACGGTCCCCACACCGCGGCCGTCGATGTTGTGTAGGTCGACAGTCAGCACCTCTGCCCAAAGAGTTTGGCTGGCCAAGAGAGTAAGAACGCCAAGATAAATACGCATTTTCATCGTCTCGCTCCTTATTTTGTGATCGGATTTCGAAGGGCCTATTGTTAAACAGGGTACAGGCAGCGTGGACCGGTCGTGTATGCGCTTCAGCACTGGGCGGCGCGCCGATCAGAGCATAGCGCCCTCATGCTTCGATCTCTCCCTCGCCTCGAAGCCACCCCCATCTCTTTACGCTTCCCACGATATAGGCGCAACCGGTGGCGAAGGACACGAGGGAATAGAGGAGGACGCGAAACGGGAGTGAGTCAGGATCTCGAAGAAGTTGCAGCGCCTGTTCGATGAAACTCAACCCACGGAATGCGTACATACCGCCGATCGCGAATAGGGCAACGGTGAGCAAGGGCAAGCGGCGGATTATGCCTGCTCCCGCGAGCGCATAGCTGCCGAAGAGAGCATGCACGGCAGCTAACGAAAGGGTCTGGATCATCGGGGACGCGGAACCGCTCTCGGCGAGCCGGGCGAGTCGTTGGCCGCCGAAAAAGCTGTACGCCGAGGGACCGATCAAGACAATGACAACATGGAGAATGGCAACGAAAAAACTCACGGCTGCCGCCATGAGGAGCCATGCGCGTCCCGTGGGTTTCATGAGCTTTACCAGGATATCGAGTGTGGGAGCGCGCATGGGAACACCTTCACGCTTAGCATAGCACTTCAGGGATTAAATTTATTCCCCGTGGGGCTTGCCCGGGAGCCTTCCCGCGCATACCGCGTGGCAAGGCCACGGTCGGACGCCATCTTCAGGGGAAGCGCCTCCTCGCCGGGGGCAGTCGTCATATCCGATCCCTTCTTGGCCCGCAACGCGCGTAGCTCGGGATGCAACCTGAACCTCATGCATGCGCTCAGTTGGCGAGTGCGCGTGCCTCCTTGGGCTTGGCGGAGGCAAGCTTGCTATCTTCCCTAGTAATGCGTTCCAGCCAACGGTGCGCTTCCTTGCTGAATCGCCGGCTCTTGCTCGCCACTTGCAGAGCCGAGGCCGCGCACTTTTTATCGCCTTCGTGGTAGCAAGCGATCCCGAACAGGAACTGGGCCTCATCGATCTCCTTGAGCCCGCCTTTATCGAGCGCGGTCGCGAACGATTTCGCGGCGTCCGCCCAGTTCTCCAGGCTCATCTGCATCCGCGCGATGTTAAGGTCGATCTTCCCGTGCCGAACCCGGGCCGCCGCCTCTTGCAACGCGCCGATGGCACGCTTGCGCTCGCGCGCCATTGCCCAACTGTTGCCGAGGAGTTCCAGATTCTGCGCCGTGCGCGCGATGCGGCCTCGCTGGATCTCCTTGTCCAAGAGGCGTGACGCGCTGTAAGGGATGTTACGATGCAGGTAGAGCTGGGCGAGGCGGATCAGATCGCGTTCCTCGAGCATGTCTTGGGCGTACGCGAGCTTGAGGGTAGCGAGGGCCTCGGCGTCGCGCTTCGAGATGAGGTAGACATCGGTCAGGTAACGCCAATACTCCCTCCTGCGCGGATGCTTAGCGATGAGGTCCTTCAATAGGGGAACGGCATCCGCGTAACGCTTGCTATCGAAATACAGCGAGAGCATGAACATATACCAATCCTCGCGCGGGTGCTTGACCATCGCGATCGCCTGCTTGATGTGCGCGAGCGCGGCCTCGTACTGGCGGAGGTGATGGTGGCAGACCGCGCCCAGATAGTGTGCATCCGCCGTGGGGTTCTTCTCTTCGGCCAGCCATGCCTGCAGCGACGCGAGCCCCTTGCGATAGTCCTCTATCTGGATGTAGGACTGCGCCAGGTTGTAGCGCAGCGCGTGGGTGACATCGCGCGGAAGAGCGCGCCTGGCGAGCGCCGCCTCGATCGCGTCGATCGCCTCCCGGTAGCGTTTCTGGCCGAGATACGCATAGGCCATCGACTGCTGGGTCAGCCCCGTTTCATGCGCGTTTCCGGCCACCTTCGGCAGCAGCTCCTGCAGAATCCCGAATGCCTCAGCGTACCGTTCCTTATCCATCGCCTCCCGGGCCTTACTGAGCTGCTGGTAAGTCGATTGCGTGACCTTGTATTTCTGCTCGCCGCTTACCTCCGCTGCCTCACGCTCCTCGGCTACAGCGGGAAGGCCCAGGACCGTTAGGACCAGCAGGGCCGTCCACGACCTCCTGCCGCGGCCCATGACCCTAGGCGTCTCTATAACTGGGCTGGTCATGATTTTTCGTCTTGCAATCTGAACCTGATGGTTTGCAAAGTCCGCCACTGGACGGGCTTGCCGTCGACGACTTTCCGCTCGAACTTCCAGTGACGGATCGCCGACAGCACGGTGCGCTCGAAGAACCCAGGCGGCTGTGCATGGACGATCCTCGGCGCCCTGACCGAGCCATCCTCTGCGACCAGGAACTCCACCTGAACGAGGCCCTCGATACGCCGCGTCAGGGCATGAGGCGGATAGAGGGGCGGCGTGCGCACCAGCGGCACGGCTTCGCGGAACTCACCCATCCCCATACCGCCGGCTGCCATCTCGCCGATATAAGGTCCACCGGTCACGTTCATCGGGATCACTATCTGCGGGATGGGCGCGCTCAGTGCCTCGACGATCGGTCGGCTCACCTTCGGGATCGGCATCTGCGGCGTGGGTGTCTGCTCGGCCTGCTGCGGGTCAGGCGGCTCGACCCGTTCCTCGACCTCGGGCGGTGGCGTCTCGCGCTTCAGGCGCACGAAATCGACGAGCTGCAGGATGCGAAGGCTGGGCGCGGATTGGTACCCGGCCGAGAGCCGCTCCATAAGCAGGAAGAGCGTCAGATTGATTGCGAGCGCCCCGGCTAGCAGAAACAGGATGCGCAGAGCCTTGGCGCGCAGCTCCTCGCCCAACGCCCGGTTCCCGCGATGCTCGATGAGGGTTGCACTCATTCCTCGTAGGCGGCGATAGCCACGTTCTCTACGCCCGCGAGGCGCGCCTCGTCCAGGGCCGCTACCAAGAGTTGGATCTGGGTCTCGGCATCGGCCGCGATGATCACCGAGCTGCCCGGGTTCTCGGCGTGCATCCGCTCCACGTTGGCGCGCAGCGCGCGGATATCCACCTTCCGCCGATCGATCCAGATCTCGCCGCGTTTGGTGAGCGAGACGATGATGTTCGCCTTATCCTGCGCGACCGCGCTTCGGGCCGTCGGCCGGTCCACGTCCACTCCGGTCTCGCGGATGAACGACGAGGTCGCGACAAAAAAGAGCACGAGGAAGAACATCACGTCGATAAGCGGGATGACGTTGATTTGAACGCCCTCATAGTCACTGTCCGTATACCTGCGGCGCATGATCACTTACTCCTCATCGTTTGGGGCAAAAGTAGGTCGCTGTCTCTCGGGGTTTTGCATGCTCACTTATCGCAGCGCGCGCGCGGCCTGCTCCTCGGCGCGCCGGGCGTTCTGGTCCAGGTTGACCGCAAAGTACAGACCCGAGAGGGCCGTGACCAGGCCGGCCAGGGTGCACAGCAGGGCCTCCGAGATCCCGCCCGCGATCCCGCGGCGGTTGCTCCCACCGTAGACCGTGATGACCTCGAAGGTCTCGATCATACCCGTGACGGTCCCGAGGAGCCCGAGCAGCGGCAGCACTTGCACCAGCGTGCGGATCATGGGCAGGGTGCGCCGCGCCGAGGCGCCGAGGCCGGCGGTGAGGCTCATGCGCACGTAGCGCGCGGTGCGCGAGCGGCGCTCGCGCCGGGCGCCCCAGGCGGCCTGCGCGCGCGCGAGCTCCGCAGGAAAGGCGAAGCGCAAGAACCAGTAGCGTTCCAGGATCAGCACCCACATGCAGAGCGACAAGAGGAGGATAAACGGCATCGCGTTCCCGCCTCGATCGAGGAACCCGAGCAGGCGGTCCAGGAACTCAAGGATGGACGCCATGTGCTTTGGCCTCGCGCTCGGCCACCATGCCCGCAAGCTCCTCCTCCAGCATTTGGATCAGCCGGTTGCTCTTGCTGCTGAGCCAGCTATGCAGGAGCAGGACGGGGATCGCCACCAGTAGGCCGAGCTCGGTGGCGACGAGCGCTAGCGAGATCCCGGCCGAGACCAGCTTGGGATCGCCCGCGCCGAAGAGCGCCATCGATTCAAAGGTGTCGATCATCCCGGCCACCGTACCGAGTAGACCGAGAAGCGGCGCCGCAGTTGCGAAGACCGCGAGGGTCGGCAGCGAGCGCTTAATACGCGGCGCCTCGCCGAGCATCGCCTGGTCTAGCTTGAAGGCCAGGCTCTCGGCATCGAGCCGCGGGTTCTGTTCCGCGATCTGCCGTAGCCGGCCGAGCGGGTTGTCGCTCGCCGCCGCCCCGTTCCGCCGGGCATCCTCGACCTTGCGGCGGGCCAGCGCGAGCGCGATGGTGCGCTCGATCACGATGAGCAAGGCGAGCCCGCCGAGCGCCAGTATCACATAACCGATGCTCCCCGCGCGTGCGATGTGCTCGCTCATGCTGGGGGACTCCACCATGAGGTTCAGGATCGAGCCCCGGGACGGATCGAGCGCCACGGGCAGCAGGCCCGATTTCGCGCGCTCGTAGTCCTCGGCCAGCTCCAGGAAGCGCGCCGCGGGCTGGCGGCCGAGCTCCACGATGCGTCCGGTCTCGGGCAGATAGTGCAGGTAATGGCCGCCGGAAAGAAGGTTAAAGGTTCCGAGCCGCACGACTTTCTGATCCCGCTGCGCGCCGTCGGGTAAGGTAACCGCCGCCTTAAAGCGCGCGATCGCGCCGGACTCCTGCATCTCATCGAGCACCACCAGCCAGAGCTGTTCCAGCTCGTCGATGGAGGGGTTGTCCTTGCGTGCTGCGAGGCGGGCGGGCATGGCGTCGCGCTTGGGCTTCTGCGCCGACACGAGCGAAGCGTTCAAAAGACCGTGGGTGTCTTTCGCGACCTGGCGCGCCATGCCGAAAAGCTCCCCGAGCGAGCCCGTCTTTTCTTGCAGGATTGCCGTTTGAGTGTTGAGAAATAGGTCATTCTCTTCATAGCGTGCTTTAAGCCGCTCGCCGAGTCCGCGCTCGCCGCCTAGCTCGACACGGAGCTTCTCCAGCAGCACGAGCTGTTGGTCGCGCGCCTCGCGAAACTCCTGCTCGCGGACGGCCAGGGCCTTGTTTTCGAGCATGCGCTCCTCCCGGGCCTGCTTGACCAGCTCGGCCAAGGAGTCTGGTTCTTTGGCCGCCGTAAACGTTACGCCTCCGAGCGCTAGCCAAAGTGTGATGAGTCTTCTCATGACTCCACTTCCACTACCGGTACCGGCAGCTTCAAGAGATCGGGCGCCGCCTGCTTGCGGGCGATGCGTAGCCCGCGCTCGATGTCGCTGCGATACTCGATGGGCAGCTTCTCGAAGCGCTTGGCTTTGGGATCCCAATAGCCTGCTTCAAGCCGGTCCAAGGTCAGGTAATAGAGCGCGAGCCGCCCGAAGCGCAGGAAATCGACGGCGCGGACTTGCTTCTTGCCTTTGGCATCCGTCTCTTTCAGATCACCGCGGTAGGCTTCGATAGTGCGGCCGTATTCGGACTCTACTTGGTAGGCCTCCATGAGCCTGCGGTATTTCTCGGCGAGGGTCACCTCCGAGCTGTCCATCATGGTTTTGATCTCGCCGATCCGCTTGTTACGCTCCGCTTCCAAAAAAGGCACGTCCATCTTTACGAACTTTTCGAGCGTTTCCTGCATCCGCAGCATCAAGGGCACGATGCCGCGCTGGGTCACCTCGATCTCGGCGAGCTGTTTCTCGACCGAGGCGCGCTCGGTCTCCTGGTTCCGGACCTCCCTTTGCAGTTGCGCGTGGTAGACCCGCAGACTTTCGAGCTCCCGGATGCCGTCTCGGTATTCATTCAGCATCACTTGCGTGGCGTCGTCGAGCTTTTCGACCCGTGCCTGGGATTGGATCCCTTGCTCCTGGTTCTCCGCCTGGGATCGCACGGCGGCGTCGAGCGCCTCGGCCGCGCATGGGCCGGTCACGAGACATAATGCAAACCCTAGCGGTAAGAAGCGCAACTCGCGCGCGGCATGGGCAGGCCGGCAAACCCGCAGGTATCCTTTTTTCATTTAATGCATACCTCGCGGTCTTGCCGCGGGTACTTTAGCGATGGGGTTTCCAAAGGGAAGAAGCGCAGCTCTCCCCTTTGGTCAAGGGCGGGTTTCATACACCGCCCGCGAAGTAAATTGACCTTGCTTCTAATCATCCGCCGACTCGCGACATCTCGACCTTAGGTAAACCGACGCCGGCGCCGTGCCGGATCTCGGAATAGCGATCGCTGCGTCCCCTCCATACGGAGAAAATAAACGCACTGATGTCGCAGTCGCTCGCGCCCTGGCGCAACAGTTGACGGAGATCGTGGCCGCGCGTGGCGAATAAGCACGTGTAGAAAGTGCCGTCGGCCGTGATCCGGCTGCGCGTGCATCCCCGGCAGAAGGGCTGGGTTACAGAAGCAATTATCCCGATCTCCCCTCCCCCGTCACGATAGCGATAGCGGATGGCTACTTCGCCCGGGTAGTTCCGCTCGAGGGGTTCAAGGGGCCACTCCTTTTCAATGGCGCCGATGATCTCGCGGGCCGGGACCACGTCCTGCATGCGCCAGCCGTTGCTATCGCCGACATCCATGTATTCGATAAACCGCAGGATATGGCCCGTATGGCGGAAGTGCCCGGCCATAGCGCCGATGCAATGGTCATTCATCCCGCGTTTGACCACCATGTTGACCTTGATCGGATGCAAACCGGCCGCGACCGCGGCGTCGATTCCGTCCAGCACCCGGGCCACCGGGATGTCGACATCGCTCATCGCCCGAAAGACGGTTTCATCGATGGCGTCTAAGCTCACTGTCAATCGCTGCAACCCCGCCTGCTTCAAGTCGTCCGCCATGCGCGACAACAACGCGCCGTTGGTCGTGAGCGTCAGGTCGTGGGCACCCTCGATGCGCGCAATCCCCGCGATGAGCTTCGGCAGATCACGGCGCAATAAGGGTTCGCCTCCCGTGATCCGGATCTTCTCGATTCCAAGGGTAACAAAGACTCGCGCCAGGCGGACGATTTCTTCAAAGCTCAATAGCTCCGCGCGCGGTAAGAACGCCCAATCCCGCCCAAACACCTCCTTGGGCATGCAGTACGGGCAACGGAAGTTGCAACGGTCAGTGACCGAGATCCGCAGATCCCGCAAAGGCCGATGCAAGGTATCCGTAACGCCGTCATGCGTTCCGCCGACGGATCGGAGTATGGTGGACATCGTTGACTAGTATACTCAACTTTTTCGCCACTGAAGCGTGGGTCAGTCAGACGCTCACCCCAGAAGTCGCGAGGTAAGGAGATTCGGGTCCGGGTTGTCGAACACCGTATTATGCCGGTCCGTGAGCGGCCCGCCGCCCGGGATCACGAAACCGTTACTGTCGTATCCGATGGCCTTGAACTTCCATACGCCCCGGATTTTCTTCAAGTTGCCTACATGCTGTCCGGCATCCGAGATCACGCGGAATATCATGTCGTTTACCGCTACGAGCACTAATGCTTTCACCGTACCCTTTCCGCTTTCACCGAGTTTTCTTCGCTGCCTCCCGTTGCTATTATGTACCGGCCTTTCAGAGGCGTGTCCAAGGAATACGAGGGACCGGAAAGTAAAACGACCCGGGTGACAACTTCTAATACAAGCGATGTCGGTCCCAGACGCGTCACCGTTCGCAGGAGGCTATCGCATGCCAGCGGAATGGGCACCCCACCAAGCCACTTGGATGTCGTGGCCCCATAAGCGCGAGAGCTGGCCGGGAAAATTCGCAGCCATTGAGCCTATCATCGTCAAGATGGTGAAGGCGCTCGCGCGCAGCGAGACGGTGCGCATCAACGTGCTCGACGAATCCCACGAAGGGCACGTGCGCTCACTGTGCGCGGGGATCTCAGGCACCATAGAAATTCATTGCTTTCCTACCAACGACGCCTGGTGCCGCGACTACGGCGCGGTGTTCGTGACCCGTCCAGGCGACAACAAGCTTGCCGCGATTGACTTCGAATACAATGCCTGGGGAGAAAAATATCCGCCTTACGATCTGGACAACGCCATTCCAGCACGGATGGCCGAGGCACTCGCTGTCCCCTGCTATAAAGCCGATTTCATCTTGGAGGGAGGTTCGATCGACGTGAACGGCACGGGACTGGCGCTGACCACCGAGCAATGCCTGCTTAACCCCAATCGGAACCCGCATCTAAACCGCGCCGAGATTGAGGAGCGCCTGCGCGTGTTTCTGGGCATCGAAAAGGTGCTCTGGTTGGGCGAGGGGATCCGCGGCGATGATACCGATGGTCATGTGGATGATCTCACACGCTTCGTATCCGCCGATACGGTCGTTACGGTCGTCGAAGAAGATCCGGATGACGATAACTTCGCTCCGCTCAAGGATAACCTAGCGCGGCTGAGAACGATGACGGGCCTCGACGGCCGGAGGCTTACCATCAAAACCTTACCGATGCCTGCCCCGGTTTATTATGACGGCACGCGTTTGCCGGCCAGCTATGCGAACTTTTACATCGCCAACCGGGTGGTGCTAATGCCGTTTTTTAACGATCCGATGGATGCCGCGGCGACGGACATTATTCAATCCTGCTTCCCCGGGCGTGAGGTCGTAGGCATCGATTGCACCGATCTCGTTTGGGGATTGGGCGCTTTTCACTGCCTTACGCAACAAGTGCCGGCGGTGTGACCGATCGATCTGGATATTAGCGCCGATGCCCAAATCAATTTTACTTCGCGGGCGGGGTATGAACCCTGCCCTTGACCAAAGGGGAGAGTTGCACTACTCCCCTTTGGAAACCCCAATGCTAAAGTGCCCGCCGTAAACGGCGGGGTATTCAGAATCAAATGTGACGGAAACTCATCCTCGGTCCTTGGTCTTAGCATCGTCGTCCCCTCAGCGGAAGGCTTTGCTGCAGCGCCTTGGCTTGCCCTTTTCCATCCGCGTCCCCGATGTGGATGAATCCCCGGCGCTGGGCGAGGATGCTAGCAATCTGGCGTTACGGCTTGCGAGGGCTAAAGCGGAAGCGGTCCTACCGCATTATCCCAAGGCACTGATTATCGGGTCCGATCAGATCGCCATCTGCGGCGGCCGTTTGCTAGGGAAGCCGGGCGATTTTGCGGCAGCGTGCGAGCAGCTTATAGCGCTGAGCGGACGCTGTGTGCATTTCTTGACGGGATTGGCTTTATTAAACGCTGAAACCCGGCGTATGCAACTCGCGTGCATCCCCTTTGATGTGTATTTCCGCATCGTGCACGAGGAGCAGATACGATGCTATCTCTCGGCGGAACAACCTTTCGGGTGCACCGGCAGTTTCAAATCAGAAGGCCTCGGCATCGCATTGGTAGAAAAGATGGAAGGCGAGGACCCGACCGCGCTTATTGGCCTACCGCTTATTCATCTGGTCGGCATGCTACGCAACGAGGGGATTGATGTCCTCGCGCCCGAGGGTGGTTAGGGTCTATGGGCCTCTACCGCAGCGCCGGAATCGGGTTCATGAACACCTTCGCCACCGTCGCGCCCAATTGCTTGGCCCAACGGTCAAAGTAATGCTCGCGATGAGTAAAATCGACGATATTCTCAGCTCCGATGACCTCGCGCGCCACGAAACTGCTACTGCCCAAGGCGTCAATGAGCCCCAAATTGAGGCTTTGCTCACCGCTCCACACGAGCCCCGTAAACAGCGCGGGATCGGATTGCAAACGGTCGCCGCGGCCTTTTTTCACGATATCAATAAACTGCTGATGGACTCGATCCAATACTGCTTGGAGATGTTTGGAATCCTCCGGGTTAGCGGGTGAGAATGGATCGAGAAATCCTTTGTGCGTGCCGGCCGTATGTAACCGGCGCTCGATGCCGAGACGCTCTAAGGTACCGACAAACCCAAAACCGTCCATCGCTACCCCGATCGATCCTATCAAGCTCGCCTTGTCGGCATAAATTTTATTCGCCGCCACGGCAATGTAATAGCCACCCGAGGCGCAGATATCCGTGATTACCGCGTACACCGGAATGTTCGGATGCAGCGCCCGCAAACGAAACATCTCATCGTTGATATAACCCGCGTGCACGGCGCTGCCGCCCGGACTATTGATACGCATGATGACGGCTTTGGTGTTATCGTTCTTAAAGGCAGCGCGCAGGCCGGTAATCACACTGTCCGCGCTGGCCTGCGGGTCCGATCCGACGACTCCGTCAACGTCCACCAAGGCGGTGTGCGTTTCGGCGGACAGGGAACCTTCTTCCCATTGGTTTGAAAGGTAAAACGCCGACAAGACCAGCACGTAAATAACCGCGACGGACCTGAACAAGATACTCCACCGACGCGCGCGCCGCTGCTCCGCGATCGCCGCTAACGCGAGATCGCGGATGAGCGCGTGCTCCCAATTCCCAGCCTGTTCTTTAATCTCAGTCTGATCCATTTTCGCTAACCTATCTTAAATTAGTTGGCTAGGGCAACCCCCGGGTGACGCGCGGCGGACTCGGCGCTCACCTCGCTACCCGGTCGCGCCGCAATGACTCGAGAACCGACAGCAATCCCGCCGGTAACGGCGCTTGCACTGATATTTGCTCTTTGGAGTCCGGCGCGACAAACTCGATACGGTAAGAATGCAAGAACAAGTCCCGTAAACCGTAATGTCGCATCGCTCGGTTGAATGCCTTATCGCCATATTTGTCATCGCCGGCTAGCGGATGACCGGCGTAGGCGGTGTGGACCCGGATTTGATGCGTTCTACCGGTCTTAAGCTGCACCCGGACCAAGCTCGCGTTCTTGAATCGCTCGATCGGCACGATGTGTGTCTCGGCAAACTTGCCATCGTCGGCCACGCACACCATGCGCTCCGACGAGCGTACCCCGTTTTTCTTTAGACCGGTTTTAATGACACCTACGCTAACCGGCCACTGACCACTGATGAGACCAAGGTAAGTCTTCGCAATAGCGCCCGACCGAATAAGGTCGTGCATCGCCCGCAGGAATCGCGGCCGTTTCGCGATCATCAGACACCCCGAAGTGCCGCGATCGAGCCGATGCACGAGCTCTATATAGGGCATATCGGCCCTAAAATCGCGTAAAACCTCGATCAGCCCATTGCGGATCCCCACTCCTCCATGGACCGCGATCCGCGCCGGTTTGTTCAGCACGAGAAGTGCCTCATCTTCATAAAGCACACTATCGCGTACCACCGCCCGTAAACTTTCGGGAGGCGCCGTACCCTCGCTCGGGATCATGCGTACGGGTGGCAGACGCAGTACCTCGCCGGTTGTTAAGCGATAGTCTTGCCGAATACGGCCACCGTTCACGCGAACTTCGCCGCTTCTCAGCATGCGGTAGATCCGGTCTCGAGGGATCCCCTTGAGCGTCCAGGCCAAAAAATTGTCGATGCGACGACCGTCATGCTCCAAATCAACAATAATTTGGCGTGCTGAAACGTGTTCCATAGTTCGTCGCATCCCTATACGTAGTAACCTGCTCGTTGAAATTAGTGCCCGATTGCTGCCTTGCTGTATCGTTGCTATATTACCTTGCGGTAAGTATATCCGAGTCGCAAATGCGCTATCGAGCTTACCAGGAATTCGTAGCCTATCGCGTAAACAACGCAACGGTGCAGTGACGATTGAGCGGACAGCTTCATGGCGAGCGTGGATTCACCCCCTCAGGGAGCTTGCTTAATCGCAATCGCGGGGTACGTGTTTAATTACAGGTTCGTCCGGAGTTACTAGCCTCGAAGCGAGGCTTACGTCTCTTTTGAACCCTAAGATAATTATCAGGGCATCATAGCGACTGTCGGCCGCCGCCAAATCACCTCGTGATACCAGAAATGTCACTCAAACCGGCTATGGAAATAGTGAATTTTTACCGGGGCGCCTCCCGTTCATTACCAAGGCGCCTGACAGGAATATGCGGAAATGAAAAGAATGCTTATCAACGCAACTCAGTCGGAGGAGTTGCGTGTCGCCCTTGTCGACGGACAACGCCTTTACGACCTTGATATTGAGGCCACCGGCCGCGAACAAAGAAAATCGAATATTTATAAGGGGAAGGTCGTACGCATCGAACCGAGCCTCGAAGCGGCCTTCGTCGATTACGGCGCCGGACGGCATGGATTCTTGCCGTTGAAGGAGATCGCACGGTCCTTATTTGTCGAATCGCCGCGCGGCGGAGCACGTGTCAACATCCGGGAGGTGCTTAGGGAGGGGCAAGAACTCACTGTACAGGTCGAGAAAGACGAGCGCGGCACCAAGGGCGCTTCGCTGAGCACCTTCATTAGTATTCCCGGACGCTATCTCGTATTGATGCCCAATAACCCGCGCGCCGGGGGTGTCTCGCGGCAGATCGAAGGCCTGGAACGCGAGGAGGCGCGAGACGCCATGAGTGGCCTCAATATCCCCGAAAGTATGGGACTTATCCTCCGCACCGCCGGTATGGGCAAGGCGGCCGAGGAGTTGCAGTGGGACCTCGACTATCTGCTGCACTTGTGGAGCGCGATCGACGAGGCATCGAAAGACCGTCCGGCCCCCTTTCTGATTTATCAGGATCGGGACGTAATAATCCGCGCGATCCGCGATTACCTGCGTAATGACATCGCCGAGATCCTCATCGACGACCGAGACCTATGCGAAAAGGCCCGGGATTTCATGCAGCAGGTGATGCCGCAAAACCTTAACAAACTCAAGCTATATCAAGATGGTGTCCCGCTTTTCACTCGCTATCAGATCGAAAGCCAGATTGAATCTGCCTTTGCCCGCAAGATCGAGCTTCCCTCGGGCGGTTCGCTAGTCATCGAACCCACCGAGGCTTTGATCACGATCGATATCAACTCGGCCCGTGCTACCCGAGGCGGCGATATCGAAGAGACCGCGTTCAATACGAACGTCGAGGCTGCCGAAGAAGTCGCGCGCCAACTTCGGTTGCGTGATCTCGGGGGCTTGATCGTGATTGATTTTATCGATATGGAGAATCAAAAGAACCAACGCCAGGTCGAAAATCGGCTACAGGAAGCCCTTAAGATGGATCGGGCTCGCGTGCAGTTAGGCCGCATTTCGAGATTCGGGCTCCTTGAGATGTCGCGGCAACGGCTTAGGCCTTCCCTCGATGAGTTTAGCCATATCGTGTGTCCGCGGTGCAGCGGTTTAGGCAGCATTCGCGGTGTCGAATCGCTCGCGCTTTCAGTATTACGCGTCATGGAAGAAGAGGCGATGAGGGAATCGACCGCCAAAATCGTGGTGCATTTGCCGGTGGAGGTCGCGACCTTTCTGGTCAATGAGAAGCGCCAAGAGATTAGCGGTATTGAAACTCGGCAACAGATTCGCGTGATTGTCATTCCGAATCCCATCCTCGAAACACCTCACTACGAGCTTAAGCGCATCCGCCAGCATGATCTTCACGGCGCGGCCGATCCTAGCTATCGCCTGATACCCGCGCCAGTGGTGGACTCGGGGAACATGCGAACCAGAGATAAACGGCCGCAAGAAGAACCCGCTGTCAAGGAGGTCTTGAGGGATATACCAGCACCCCAGATCCGCAGCGAACAACCTCTGCTGCCAACCACACCGTCGCACCCGGGATTCATCCGCAGGTTTATATCGACTTTGTTCGGTGACGAGAGAGAGGAACCACAGTCGGTCCAACCCGGTGCGGACGAGATCGGAGCGCCAGAAGAAGTCACACCACCCGCACAGCAACGCCCCGCTATGGATGGTGACCGTCCACCGCGCCGGCGCGGCGGGCGATCGTCCCGAGGCGGCCGCGGCCGGCAGCAGCGATCACCGGCGCGTGCGCCAGCCCCAGCCGCCCTTGAGTCTACTTCCGCGGCGGCTTCTGAAGTGCCCGCCGATGCGCCGGTCCCGGTGGTAGAAAACGAAACCCCCGGCGCGGTCATCGGCGAGCAGCATGTCTCGCAGCGGCCGAGGGGCCGCTCTCGCTCCGGCCACCGTGGGGGGCGTGGCGGGCGCCGTTCCTCACGGGGAGGCTCACGGTTCGGTGGACCGGCCGATGGTCAACGCGACTCGACCCCGAGCGAGGACGGCGGGCGTCCGAGCGACACCAACGAAACGATAGACCCGTTGCCCGAGCGTCCGGCCGGATTAGACGCAAGCCCGCCGCATGGTTTTCCGGCCAGCGCTCCCGAACCCGAGAGTTACGCTCCACGAGAAGACCGGGTTGCCGTAACTAACCCGCCGTCGGTTCCGGAAGAGCTAAGCTAAGAGACTGCTCGCATCGAGTTCCGGGCCTCCAAAACCACGAAGGCCACGGCAAAATCGATTTCATCGCTAAGCGACAGGTGGATGCTGCCAATATCGAGATCTTCGATGACCTCGGCCGCGCGGCCCGCGCAAATCATCAGCGGCCGGCCCAGCGGGTCGTTGCTGACACTTAGGGTATGCAGTGTGAGACCGTCTCGGAATCCCGTACCGAGGGCTTTCGAACAAGCCTCTTTTGCCGCGAAACGGCTCGCGAGAAACCGGGCTGGGCAGCGACGGGATTCGAACTCGGCGTGCTCTTGAGGGGTGAGGATCCGGCGTGAAAACCGGTGCCCGAAACGCTGTAAGCCTGCGCGCATGCGCTCGACCCTGACGATGTCGACGCCGATCCCATGGATCATCGCCGTGCTTCCAGCATCAACCTTTTCATCTCACGCACCGCCTCCGCGAGACCGCTGAACACCGCGCGCGCGACGATCGCGTGCCCAATATTGAGCTCCTCTACCTCGGCTATAGCCGCAATTGGGCCAACGTTCTGATAATTGAGCCCGTGTCCGGCATGGACTCGCAACCCCTGACTTGCGGCCATCCGACCCGCCGCAACGATACGCTGGAGCTCGCGCTCTCGCGCGCCGGGATCCGCCGCGTCCGCATAGCGTCCGGTGTGGATTTCGATGACCGTCGCGCCCGCCTCGCGGGCGGCTTCGATTTGGCGCGGGTCGGGGTCGACAAACAGCGACGCGCGAGCGCCCACACCCTCGATACGTTTGCACGCCCCTGAAATCGCGTCGAGTTGTGCCGCGACATCCAACCCCCCTTCGGTGGTCAATTCCTGTCGTCTTTCGGGCACAAAACAACAGTCCGCCGGTCGGATCCGCTCGGCCAACGCGAGCATAGCATCGGTCACCGCCATTTCGAGGTTCATGCGTACTTGAAGCACGGCGGCGAGCAGTTCCACATCGCGCTCCTGTATGTGGCGCCGGTCCTCACGCAAATGGATCGTGATGGCGTCCGCTCCGGCGTGCTGCGCTTCCATGGCGGCTTGAACGGGATCGGGGTACTGGGTTCCCCGCGCTTGCCTTAACGTCGCCACATGGTCGATGTTGACTCCAAGCAGAATTGGTCCTCGTGTAACCATTGACCTCGACGCTCTAACTGAACAACTGCCGGCTGGCCAACGGCCGGCCGCCGATATGAGAAGCAAGGATAAATCGCATCAACCGCTTCGACTCACTGAGTGCTTCAGGTTCATGGAATAGCGCGGCGGCCAGGGCAATCAAGGTGCGCCCCTTTACCTTAACGGTGTCGATGTGCGTGGGTGGATCGCGCCAGGGGCCTCTATCGCTTTGATAGTAATAATCGCGCTCGGGTTCAATGGGGGCATTGGTATCCACATCAAAGCTCAGACTAGGGCCATAGCCGATGTCTTCGAGCAGACGTTTCTCGAACAAGCGCAAGGCCGGCTCCTCGTTCCCGGCTTGCGCGAGGCTTTCCAAGGCTTGGCGATAGGCTGCGAAGAGCGCCGGATGCGGATCGTCCCGATGCAATACCCGCATCAAGAGCTCATTGAGATAGAAAGCGCTTAAGAGCGCCCGGCCGCTCAAGGCAGAGAAGGGTCCGTCGACCTCGGCGCCGACGAGCGTCGACAGCTCCCCCCGTCCTGCCCAGGCCAGAAGGAGCGGCCTAAAGAATTGCAGAGCGCCGCGGAACGCCGAACGCTGCCGGTTTGCGCCCTTCGCGATCAATCCCACCCTTCCTGAGCGCAAGGAGAAAACTTCTAAAAGTAAGCTCGTCTCTCGATACGAACGCTGGTGCAGGACAAACGCGCTGTGCAGGTCAACACGCACCGGTTACCCCTATCGGGACACAAGCCACGTCTTAAGCGTGAAACCCTAGCTGGCCCAACGCCCGAATATCATTGGACCACCCTTCCTTGACTTTGACCCAAGTCCGCAGAAAAACCCGGCTGCCGAACAAGCGTTCCATCTCCAATCGTGCATGTTGACCCGCGGCTTTCAGCACCGCCCCATGCGCGCCGATCACGATTCGCTTTTGGCCCGGTCGCTCTACCCAAATCGTGGCATCGATACATGTCATGTGCGGTTTCGAGACGAACTCGTCTATCATTACGGTCAAGCGGTGCGGCACCTCCGCCCCGAGCCTGCGCAGCAACTGCTCGCGGATCAGCTCGGCCGCAAAAAACCGCTCGCCGCGATCGGTCAGTTCGCCCGCGGGAAATAGTGCGGCCCCCTCGGGAAGCCTGGACTTCAATGCCTCCTCCAATGCGACGATATTGTCACCGGTGGAGCTCGACAGCGGCACGATCTCGGCGAGATCCATGAATCCGCTGACTTCGCTGAGGTAAGGCAAGAGTTTGGATTTATCCGCGATGGTGTCGACTTTATTAACCGCAACCAAGACCGGACACGCGGCCGGCTTTATACAGTTCAAGACGTACTGATCATCCTTTGTCCAGCGCAACGCCTCCACCATGAATAGGATAATATCGACCTGTGCAATCGCCTTAATGGCCTCCCGATTTAAAGCACGATCGAGCGTCCCGTGCCGCCCGTGATGCAGGCCAGGTGTATCCACGAACACGATCTGATGGAAACCTTCTGTCTTAATGCCCAGGATCTGATAACGGGTCGTCTGAGGCTTGCGCGAGGTGATGCTGAGCTTCTGTCCGATCACGCGGTTAAGAAACGTTGATTTGCCGACGTTGGGACGCCCGACAATGGCGACCATTCCGCATCGGCTCACTCCGCTCGCAGGGATCATTAGCGGTCAGAGCTCGTGAAGAAATCGTAGCGAGCAAGGCCGCCCGCGAGGCGCACGGCGCGCAGGAACCGCAGTGTATGTGGAAATACATGAGGATTCCGAGCACCGCGCAACGATGCGGGCGGGCTGCGCAGTAGATTTATTCACAGGCTCTCAGGAATCACTCGCCTCGCGCAGTAACCGCAGGGCTTGCTCCGCTGCCGCCTGCTCCGCGCGCCTGCGGCTCGAGCCCTGCGCCGACACCGGCGAGGGCAACGGTACGCACTGGCAGGTGACCGTAAAAAGCTGGTTGTGGGGTTTACCGGCAACTCGGGCCACCGCGTAGGTGGGAAGCGGAAGGCGGCGTGCTTGCAGTATTTCCTGAAGCTCCGTTTTCGGATCCTTTCTAATCGCCTCCGGCAGGGTTCGATCCAGCATCGATGAGAACCACGCCAGCACCCGTTCGCGACAGACTGCCAGTCCCCCATCGAGATAGATGGCGCCGATAATCGCTTCGAGCGCGTTGGCGAGTATCGATTCACGTTGCATCCCGCCGCTTTTTTTCTCGCCTTGACCCAAGGTGAGATGGGCTGCCAGGTCGAGATCACGCGCCACCACGGCCAGCGTTTCCCGGTTGACGAGTGTCGAACGCAAGCGGCTCAACTCACCTTCTTGCGCGTACGGGAAACGCTCGAAAAGCGCTTCTGCAACCACCAGATCGAGCACGGCGTCACCGAGGAATTCCAGCCGTTCATTGTTGTTTCCCCCCGCGCTGCTGTGAGTAAGGGCGGACGTTAGCAAGCTTCTAGTTTTAAAACCATACCCGAGGGACTCGCTAATCCCTGGAGTCGCTGTCACTCGATGCCCATGCCTGGGATGGGGAGGCTTTCGTTGAACTTCAAGACGACATCCAGATCGCCGAAGAGCGGTCCGCGACGCTCATAGGTCATGGTCATGATACGGCCCTTGCCATCGGGGTTAGCTACGACCTTCAGATATTTCTGGAGATCACTGCCGGTAATCGTGTCCACATCGGAGACTTCGAAATTACGCTCGATCAACCCTCTGATCTCCTGCACGCCTTTCTGCCCGATCTCCGGCATGCCGGCCACGGCTTGCATGGCGGCATGCACCTTGAAACTTTCGTTGTAGAGTGGAAACAACTTCATAAGGGTCAGTGCCGCGAATCCGAGGAGCGCGCCGCCCATCAAAAGCCCCCAGAGGGTGAGTCCCCGCTGCTTTGCCGGTAGGTTGCCATGCTTCATGACGTACTCCTTAGTGCTATGAGTGTGCGTTAACGAATCGAACGGCCAAGGCGCTGCCAATCAATCCCCCCGTTCTGACTGTCCCAGTTCATCCAGATCATAAATGCTTTCCCGATGAGGTGATCATCGGGTACGGTGCCCCAGTAGCGGCTGTCCTTGCTGTTGTCGCGGTTGTCGCCCATCACGAAATAATGGCCATCGGGCACCACCGTCTCGGTCTCCAATGATGGCCGCTCGGGTTCGACGAGAATAGCATGCTTGACATCATAGAGATCTTCGTCGATTAAAGCCGCCCCGGTCATCGAGGTACCAGCGCCTACGCCCTCATATGGACCCAACCGCGTTTGCGAAATCTGTTCGTCGTTAATCCACAATGCCTTGTCGTGGTAAGCAATGCGGTCCCCAGGCAAACCTACAACGCGTTTGATAAACGGAGTCGAGGGGTCTTCCGGGTATCGAAATACGACGACATCACCGCGTCCGGGCGCGCCCAATCGTATGACCTTCGTATTGAGAACCGGGAGCCTAAGACCATAAACATACTTGTTGACGAGAATATAATCTCCGATTAAGAGCGTTGGCATCATGGAGCCCGAAGGAATGCGAAAAGGCTCGACCAGAAACGACCGCAGGAGCAGCACGATGAGGAAAATCGGAAACAAGGAGCGCGCATAGTCCACCATAAGCGGGAGCTTGGCGGCCGGATCGCGGCGTGGCGCGAAAAACACGGTGTCCGCCAGCCAGACCAGTCCGCTGACGAATACCAACACCACCATGACCAACGCGAAATCTACGTTCATTTCGCCCTACCCACGGTCAAGACAGCCATAAAGGCTTCCTGTGGGATCTCGACCGTTCCTACTTGTTTCATGCGCCGCTTGCCGGCCTTTTGTTTTTCGAGAAGTTTCCGTTTTCGAGTCACATCGCCCCCGTAACATTTCGCAGTAACGTTTTTTCGCAACGGTTTTACCGTCTCCCGCGCCACGATTTGCGCCCCTATAGCCGCTTGTATCACGACCTCAAACATTTGCCGCGGGATCAATTCTCGCATCTTTTCGGCAAGCTCGCGGCCGCGCCGTCGGGCTTGGTTCTGATGAACGATGGCGGACAAGGCGTCCACCTGCTCGCCATTGATCAAGATATCAAGCTTCACCAGTGACGCCCGTTGAAACCGGAGAAAGCTATAGTCCAACGACGCATAACCGCGGGTTAAGGACTTCAGCCGATCGAAAAAATCGAGCACCATCTCGCTCATTGGCAGCTCGTAGCTCACGGCGACCTGTCGCCGCCCGTAGTGGAGTTTCGTTTGCGAACCGCGCCGATCCACGCATAGCGTAATCACGTTGCCGAGGTACGCCTGCGGCACCAGTATGTCAACTTGAATGATGGGTTCCCGGATCTCGGCAATTTCGTTCTGGGGCGGGAGCTTGGCCGGATTCTCGATGCGTAGGACCTCGCCCGAGGTGGTGGCGACCTCATACACGACCGTGGGCGCGGTGGTAATGAGGGCCAGCTTATACTCCCGCTCCAAACGCTCCTGGACGATCTCCATATGCAACAAGCCCAGAAATCCACACCGGAATCCAAATCCCAGTGCTTGCGAGGTCTCGGGTTCATAACGCAGCGCCGAGTCGTTCAAGCGTAGTTTTGCCAAGGCCTCGCGAAACGCTTCGTAATCGTTTGAGTCGCTGGGATAAAGGCCGGCGAAGACGTTGGGCTTAATCTCCTTAAAGCCCGCGAGCGGCTCGGCGGCCGGCCGCCTTGCGCCGGTAAACGTATCCCCGACCGGGGCGCCGTCGATTTCCTTTATCCCGGCCACGACGAAACCCACCTCCCCCGTACGCAATGTCTTGCATACCACGCGCTTAGGTGCGAAGACACCGAGCTCGGTGATTTCGTATTCGCGCCCCGCCGACATGACCCGAACCTTAGCACCGGTTTCGATCACGCCATCGAATACGCGGACCAAGGACACGACCCCCAGGTAATTGTCGAACCAGGAGTCGATAATCAAGGCTTTCAAAGGCGCTTCCGGGTTCCCGCGCGGCTTGGGCACCCGTTTTACGATGGCGTTCAGAAGATCGCGTACAGCCTGTCCCGTCTTCGCGCTGACTGCAAGCGCCTCGCTCGAATCGATACCGATAATATCCTCGATCTCGGCGCGCACGCGTTCCGGATCGGCCGCGGGTAAATCGACTTTATTGAGAACCGGAATAATCTCGAGTCGGTGCTCGGCAGCCGTATGGCAGTTAGCGACGGTCTGGGCTTCCACACCCTGCGCCGCATCGACGACCAACAGTGCCCCCTCGCAAGCGGCGAGCGAGCGCGATACCTCGTAGCTAAAGTCAACATGCCCCGGAGTATCGATGAAATTAAGCTGGTAGGTAATGCCGTCATCGGCGCGAAAGCCCAAGCTTACGCTCTGAGCCTTGATGGTGATGCCACGCTCGCGCTCGATGTCCATCGAGTCCAGTACTTGTTCGGCCATCTCGCGCTGACTGAGTCCGCCGCACAACTGGATAAAACGATCGGCCAAGGTGGACTTACCATGATCGATATGGGCAATGATCGAGAAGTTTCGCACGTGCTCCATGGCCCTCGCGCTCGCTGGCTCTAGACCATAGGGCAGGCGAAAGCCCGGCCGTTCACGCCACGCACGGTAAAAATTATTCCCCGCGGTCTTGCCGCGGGGGCCTTAGCGATGGGGTTTCCAAAGGGGAGAGGCGCAGCTCTCCCCTTTGGTCGCCCCACGGGGTTGCATACCCCGTGGTGGCGAAATCTAAATTGACTTTGGCCGGCACGAGAATTATACGGGAATTCGACTTCGCAATGTGGACGGCCTGACGTTCGCAGGCCGTCATTCTAGTCGATCGCGACCGGCGCCTGAACACCTCATACCGCGGCAGACTTCCACGCTGAACCCCCCTACTCGGCGATTTTGATCGCTAGAAAAATCGGACCTTCCTTCCGTTGAATAAGGGCCGGTACGGGCTTCCCCGCGGGCAAGGCCGCCACTATTTCGGTGAAATGCTTGCTGTCCTTGACCTTCACGTTGTCGATTAGCAATATGGCGTCGCCCTTACGGATCCCGGCGTTTTTCGCCGGTCCCGGTTTCACCGCTTCCACAACCACGCCGTGATCGCCTTCGATTTCGAGCGCTTTACGTTGCTTGCCGGAAAGATCTTTCACCGCAATCTTCAAGCGATTATCCGTGATCGCGTCCGCCGTGCCTCGATCCGAGGACGCCAGCTTCAGCTCTTCTTCTTGCGGAAGCTCCCCGACGGCAATGTCCACCATCTTCGGATCGCCCTCACGAATAAGCTTTAAAGGAACCCGTTTGCCAACCTCCGTGTTACCGACAAGCGGCGGTAATTCCGAGGACAGATCGATCTCGATGCCGTTAAATTCGACCACCACGTCGCCGGGCTGAATCCCGGCTTCGGCGGCCGGGCTGTTCGGTAGCACCTTGGCGACCAAAGCCCCATGCGGGCGAGCCATTCCGAAGGATTCCGCAAGCTCTCGGGTGACCTCTTGAATCAGTACGCCTAACCAGCCCCGCGACACCTTGCCCGTGGCGACGATCTGGTCGTACACATTCATCGCGACTTCGACCGGGATCGCAAACGACAACCCCATAAAACCGCCGGTCCGGCTGTAAATCTGCGAATTCACACCGACGACTTCCCCGTCCAGATTAAACAGTGGACCGCCCGAGTTTCCCGGGTTGATCGCGACATCGGTTTGAATAAAGGGGACGTAGTTTTCATTCGGCAAGGCCCGCCCCTTCGCGCTCACGATCCCCGCCGTCACAGAATGATCGAACCCGAACGGTGAGCCGATGGCCAAAACCCATTCTCCGACCTTAAGATCCGAGGAACGGCCGAGCTTAACGATCGGCAAATCGGTGGCTTCAATTTTCAATACTGCCAAATCGCTGCGCTCGTCGTGACCAATCGGCTTGGCCAGAAATTCGCGCCGATCGCTCAGGCGCACCCAAATCTCATCCGCATCCTTGACGACGTGATAGTTGGAGATCACGTAGCCGTCCTTGGAGAGGATAAAGCCGGAGCCCAATGATGATCGTGGAGAGAGATCAGGGCCCTCGATATTATCCCCAAAAAAGCGGCGAAAGAACTCATTTAACGGGCTGTCTTCAGGAATATCAGGTATTTGGAGCCGAGGGGGTGCACCATCGGCGCGTTTTTCGGATTCTTTCAGTGTCGTCCCGATATTCACCACGGCCGGGGCGTTCTCCGAGGCAAGATCGGTAAAGTCCGGCAGCGAGCTGCCAACGGCTGCCTGCATGCTGAACAGCGCCGCGAGCGCCAAGAGCGCTCTAGAAAAAGAGTGTGTTAGTCCCATCGTGACTTCGCCTTCCTCCCGTAAGGGGTAAGATTTTTCCAATGCAAACTTTTATAACTCGAACGAGCGTGACGAGGGTCGGCCGTGAGATTTGCACGGGCCGCTTAGGGGACAGCCGGGCTTACGGAGGTGGCTATCTGCCGCACCGTTGCCGCCGGCACCTCGCCGACAACGGTGATTTGATATCCGTCCGCTAAGGTACTGTAAGTATTCAACGCCCCAAACGCGGAATATCCCTGCACCGGGACCGCTTGCTCCTCATTTTTCTCGATAAATACCGAGACCGTCGCCAAGCCGTCCGAAAACACCTTGTGCTTTACCGCTTTCTTGTCTTTGGGCATGTCATGCATCTCCTGCTCGGTCATCGCGAAACCACGCGGCAACCATCCTACCTCCCATCCCGAATTCCGCTCACTGGACGCCGGGGGTGTTTCGTTACGATACCAAGTATAGCCCTCTCCGCTAATCGACGCCTGCAGCGCGCTCTCTGAAATCACCACGGGTGTCTCCAACGCTGTAAACAGCAATTGCTCGAGGATGCTGCCGCCACCGTCCAGCACCTGTGACTTCAACAACAAGCTGGAGCTTGTGTCAACCCAGAGGCGGTAGCTATACCGATCGGCGTCCTTGGGTTGTATGCCCAAGACCCATGCCGGCCTGCCCGCGATTCGATCTCCGCCGAGCACGGAAAAATCGTAGAGCGCAGCGACCTGCTCGATCGGCTGCCTCCATGCTGTCCCAAAGAATGCCTGTTGCGAGGTTTTGTCGACCATGACGCTGCGCTCATTTGGAAAGATACAGATCACCTCGTCATTGCGCCGGATCACTTCTTTGGCCGTGCCGGTAAGCGCGATCAGACGTTCATGTTCTCCGCGGCTATCGGTCTTATGAATGATACGCATACTCGCGGTGTCAGCGCCGCGGATCGACACGAAGGTCCCGTCATAGTTGTTGGTACGGGTCGCATGGGCCATCTTGGCAAGGATGGCACGGGCCTGGCTGGAGGTGTCGGCGGCGGAAACCGGCGGCGCGGATAGGGTGAGGATCAAAAAACACGGAGTCAGCCAGCGGAACGCCCCGATTTCACGGCTGGGCTTCATGGGTAACCACCCGGAAGTAAGGCGTTAAGCCTTGCGTCTGCGGGCTAGAATTGAATTGTTGATGATTGACTATGTACGCGCTTAGGCGCGACGACGCATCAACCGGCTGACCGTTCCACTTAACCGTGGCTATCGGCAGGGGATGAAATTCAGCGGATCCGATAGTGCTCGCCTGTGGCACGACTTGCTCCGGTAATTGATTGCGGTTAAGACCGAAGAACCCGACTCCCGCGATAGCAGCCGCTATGGCGAGCCCCGCGGCCGGCTTCCATCGCGACTCCAATCTCCAGCGCATCGGCAGACAGGTCGGCTCGTGCTCCAGCGCCAAGGACACCCTCCTGGATATATCCCGACACGCCGTATCCGGCAGGCGCTGGCATAACGCGTCACTCATCAAGTGATAGCGCGACCAAGCCGATCTCAACTCCGGATCGGTCCGCATTTCAATCAATAACGGACCGGCCTCACGCTCTGATAATTCACCGTCCAAAAGTGCGGATATCTGTTCTCGCCGTTCACTTCTCATAGCTTTTCGTCACTCCAATAACGCTTTTAACCGATGGTCGATGGCTTCCCTAGCCCGGAATATCCGCGATCGGACCGTTCCAATCGGGCAGGTCATTACATCGGCGATTTCCTCATAGCTCAAACCCTCGACCTCACGTAGATTAATGGCGGTGCGAAGGTCATCGGGTAACTGTTCGATGGCCTCCGCGATGGCTTCCTTGATCTCATCGGTAATCAAGAGACTTTCAGGCGTCGCGAGATCCTTAAGCATCGATTCCAGGTCGACTTGCTCTCCTTCGACGCGAAAACTTTCGGATTCCATTGGGCGGCGGGACTGGGTTACGAGATAATTTTTCGCCGTATTGATAGCTATACGGTATAGCCATGTATAGAAGGCGCTATCGCCGCGGAAGTTTGGCAGGGCGCGGTAGGCCTTTAGAAATGCATCCTGAGCAACATCTAAGGTGTCGGTGGGATCACGTACATATCGGGACACCAATTTAATGATCCTCTGCTGGTATTTCAACACGAGTAGATCAAACGCTTTTTTGTCGCCCTTCTGAACCCTCTTGACAAGCTGTGCATCGGCGCCGGTCTCGCCCATCGGGGCATTCTCCTTGTATTATTGAGCGGCGCGCTGTACTGCTAGATAGACCGTATGACCCTTATCAAGTTCGCAGCGCGACGCCATGAGATTGGCGGGGCGCATTATATACCGATTTATTCTGAATACCCCGCCGGTCACGGCGGGCACTTTAGCATTGGGGTTCCCAAAGGGGAGTAGTGCAACTCTCCCCTTTGGTCAAGGGCGGGGTTCGTACCCCGCCCGCGAAGTAAAATTTACCGGCATCTGAATCTTTGATCCCTTCTGCCTCTATCGCGTTATGACGCACCAGTACGATGTCCTCGTCATCGGCAGCGGCGCTTCCGGATTAAGTGTCGCACTTCAGCTCGCGCAAGGCGCGCGGGTCGCCCTCCTGTCGAAGGGCCCGTTACAGGAAGGCGCGACACTCTACGCGCAAGGGGGGATCTCGGCGGTGCTCGATAGCTGTGACTCAATCGAGTCCCATGTGCAGGATACCTTGACGGCCGGCGCCGGCCTTTGCGATCTCGAGACGGTACGCTACGTCGTCGAACGCGGACGTGAAAGCGTGCAGTGGCTTATCGAACAAGGTGTCGCGTTCACGCGCGCCGAACCAGGGGTAGGGGGCATCGAATATCACCTGACCCGCGAAGGGGGGCATAGCCACCGGCGCATTATCCATGCAGCGGACGCCACCGGACGCGCCATTGAAAACACCCTTGAAGACCGGGTCCGCGCTCATCCCTCCATTGATGTGTTCGAGCACCACGTGGCGATCGACCTCATAACCGCGGCCAAGTTCGGTCTCGGCGCGGAGCGCTGCCTGGGCGCGTACGTCTTGGATACGGACGCGCGCCGGGTACTCACCTTTAAGGCCCGCTTCGTGATTCTCGCTACCGGCGGGGCCGGCAAGGTTTACCTGTATACGAGCAATCCCGATGTCGCGACCGGCGACGGCGTGGCGATGGCCTGGCGCGCCGGTTGCCCTATCGCCAGCATGGAGTTTTTTCAGTTCCACCCTACCTGCCTTTATCATCCTCGGGCGAAGTCCTTTCTCATTACCGAGGCTGTCCGTGGCGAGGGTGGTAAACTCCTCCTGCCCGACGGCTCGGCTTTCATGGACCGTTTCGATGCGCGCGCAGAGCTCGCGCCCCGCGACATCGTTGCGCGAGCGATCGATCACGAGATGAAACGCTTGGGCCTCGACTTTGTCTACCTCGACATCTCGCATAAACCGGCGGATTTCATTCTCGGCCACTTTCCCACTATCGCCGCCCGCTGCCGCGAATACGGCATCGACATCACCCGCGAGCCGATCCCCGTCGTGCCCGCGGCACACTATATGTGCGGCGGGGTGGTCACGGATCGGTACGGACGTAGCGCGGTTCCGAGGCTTTACGCCATAGGCGAAGTCGCTTACACGGGCCTGCACGGGGCCAACCGCATGGCCAGCAATTCCTTGTTGGAATGCCTGGTCATGGCGCGTGCCGCCTCTATGGACATCCGCACACAACTGGCGGGAGCGCCGCGCGTCCCGTCGGTTCCCGATTGGGATGAAACGCAAGTGACGGACTCCGACGAGGAGGTCGTCGTCGCCCATAACTGGGACGAATTGCGCCGCTTTATGTGGGACTACGTCGGCATCGTGCGCACCACAAAGCGCTTGCAGCGGGCCAGCCGCCGGGTGCAACTCCTGCGCGATGAAATCATCGATTATTACGGTAACTTTCGCGTCACCGTGGACCTCATCGAGCTGCGCAACCTGGTGCAGGTCGCCGAGCTTATCATCGAATCGGCCCTGCGGCGCAAGGAGAGCCGCGGCCTTCACTACACCCTGGACTATCCGCTTCCCGATGCGTCCCGCCCGCCCTCGCCCACCGTGCTGTGCCGGCCGATGTAGAAAGGCTTTAAAGAACTATCGACCAAGCATAGTCATAGAGGGGCTGAGTGAATGCTCCGGTAATAGCCCGGTTGCAGAATTTGCGCGTGACTGTTGCCCCCGAATGAAGCTTAAATAAACTGCGGACAATCCCACCAGGACTATAATCTGGAAAAAGCGATAGATGGTCTGCCTATTTTTGTGTTGCGCTTTGAGGCTCTACATTGATCGATACTCTGACAAAAATCTATTCGCACGCTCCGATCACTGAAGCGGTGATCGAGCTGCGCGTGGATTCCGAAGTGAGCCAGAAGGAACAGGAGAAGGTAGTTCAGCGGCTCAAGAAAGACTATCCGCACTCGCAACACCTCAATAAGTTCAACGTCAATTTCAACGCGAGCCCAACTGGCAGCGGTGTAACGGTGAGCCAGCAACCGCAAGGCTTCCGCTTGACCTCTAACCCGACTTAGCCGATTCGTTCTCCTTTTCCGGATTTTTCGCGTCACTAGCATTGGTAACGATTTGATTTGTAAACCCGGTGGTGCAACGAATTGGCGAAAAGTGGCTGTAGTGAAGACC
>Ga0187892_10000993_pt1 | contig 69541 bp, 54 predicted proteins | sample MA1701073metaG_FD_139345 | JGI IMG/M metagenome (GOLD analysis project Ga0187892, IMG submission 139345) | Bio-ooze microbial communities from a basaltic lava cave in the Kipuka Kanohina Cave System on the Island of Hawaii, USA - MA170107-3 metaG ...
CGCACCAGGCGCTCGAGCGTCGTCCGGTCGACGGGGGCGAGCGCGGACACCGCCATGGCGCGGACCCGGAAGTCCTGGTCCCGGAGCGCCTCCTCGACCGCGGCCCGTCCCCGCTCGCCGAGCCCGCGCAGCGCCCGCGCGCCCGCCTCGCGGGCTTCGAGGAACGGCGAGTGGAGCTGTTCGAACGCGCGCGCGCCCGGTGCCTCGGGTCCCGTCGGACGCTGGGCCGGAGCGCCCTCCAGGACGCCCAGGAGCGCGGCGACGGCCAGTGGAAGCATCGTCAAGATTGTAGCCCCGGTTTCCCTTCGTGGCGGAGCCGGGCGAGCCGCCGCTTCCCGACCCGGAGCACCGCCCCCTCGGGGACGGCCCGATCGGTCTCGTCGGCGATGCGCTCGCCGTCCAGCGAGACGGCGCCCTCGCGGATCAGCCTCCGCGCCTCGCCGTTCGTGGAGGCGAAGCCGCAGAGGACCAGCAGGCGGACGGGCCACACCCGGCCGTCCCGCAGCTCGCCCGCGGGGATCGTGACCTCGGCGAGGTCCTTGGGGAGCTCGCGCCGCGAGAAGAGCCGCTCGAAGCGCTCCGCCGCCGCGGCGGCCGCCTCCGCGCCGTGGAGCTGGCGGACCAGCTCGCGCGCGAGATGGATCTTGGCGTCCCGCGGGTTCGCGAACCGCGCGAGGAACGACGGGAGCTCCGCCTCGGGGACGTCGGTGAAGTAGCGGTAGTACCGGGCCATGAGCGGGTCCGAGATCGACATCGTCTTTCCGAACACCTCGTCCGGAGGATCGGCCAGCGCGATGTGGTTCCCGAGCGACTTGCTCATCTTCTGGACGCCGTCGAGCCCCTCCACCAGCGGGGTCGTGAGGCAGACCTGCGGCTTCATCCCGGCCTCGCGGAGGAAATCGCGTCCGACCATCAGGTTGAAGAGCTGGTCGGTGCCGCCCAGCTCCACGTCGGCGCGCACCATCACCGAGTCGTATCCCTGCATGAGCGGATAGAGGAACTCGTGCACCGAGATCGGCTCACCTGCGCGGTAGCGTTTCATGAAATCGTCCCGCTCGAGGAGGCGCGCCACGGTCATCCGCGAGGCGAGGCGGATCACCTCCAGGAAGGACATCTTCGAGAACCACTCGCCGTTCCGCCGGATCTCCGCACGCTCCACGTCGAGGATCGGGCGGACCTGGTCGAGCCAGGACGCCGCGTACGAGTCGACTTCTTCGCGGCCGAGCTGCGGGCGCGTCTTGTTCCGACCCGTCGGGTCCCCGACCATCGCCGTGTAGTCGCCGATGATCAGCACGGCCTGGTGCCCGTGGTCCTGGAACTGCCGGAGCTTCCGGAGCACCATCGTGTGCCCGAGGTGGATGTCGCGCGAGGTGGGGTCGATGCCGAGCTTCACCCGAAGCGTGCGGCCTTCCTTGAGGCGGTCGCGCAGCTCCCCTTCGGAGACCAGGTCCACGGCGTCGCGCCTGAGGTCGCGGAGCTGCGCCTCGAGGTCGGCCACGGCCGTCACCTCTTCCGATCGGGGTCCGGCGCGGCGGCTTTCCCCTCGTCGAGCTCGAGGAGGGCGGTGGAGGCCGCCCGCGCGACCAGGCGGTCGTCCCCGGCCGCGGCGACCCGGAGCAGCTCGCGCGCCGGACCGCGTCCGTCCTCGGGGACCAGGAGGGCGGCGAACACGATGTGGGGCAGGAACCGCCGCTCGCGAGGCGCCCGCGCGAGCGCCTTCCGGAGCGAGCCGAGCGGATCGTCCGCGAGCCGGCGCCCTCCCGGCGGCAGCACCAGCACCGGCCGCTCCGGGAAGAGCAGCGGGAGGAACAGCTCCTCCTGCCCCCACAGGATGCGGACCGGCCGGACCCGGGCGCCCACGCGGAGGCGCCGGTAGCCGCCGGGCGTGGGAGGGAGCTCGGCGGTCCGGAGCTGGATGGAGAAGTCGCGCGCCTCGCCGGGAGCGAGGTCGAGGTCCTCCCAGGCGGGCCAGGGCATCTCCCAGCTCTGCTCGAAGGCGGTCCCCGCCAGGTCGCGGCACCCGACCCGGCACGCGGTCCAGGCAAGGCTCTCCCCGACCGAGCGCCGGAACACGAGCGCCACCCGGCGGGTCGCCTCTCCGGGGATGCGGACCATCCGTGCGCCCACGTTCTGGACGGTGAAACGGCAGCGGATCACCTCCCGGTCCTCGTAGGGGCCGGGCGGGATCTCGGTCTCGCAGGCGAGCCCGTCCTTCTGGAAGAGGAGCCGGCGGTACTCGAGCTTGAGCGGCAGGAGCCGCTCGCGCACGTCGCGGTCGGGATTCTTCGCGAGCGCCTCGCGCACCGCGGCGAGCGCCTCGGCCTCGTGCCCCTCCTGCCAGAGCCTCTGCGCGCGATCCACCTCCTCGTGGCCCGGCGGGGTCGGGCGCGGCTCGGCGGCGGACTTCGAGGCCTCCCGGGGCCCCACGCTCCGGGAGGAGCAGGCGGGCAGGAGGACCAGGAAGGCCAGGGCGGCTCTCACGCGCGGACGCTCGGTCGCTAGGAGCGCTCCTCCTCCTCGGCCGGGCCTTCCTCGTCGGGAGCCTCCTCGGCGGCGGCTTCCTCGCCTTCGCCGGCGCCCTCCTCCGGAGCCTCCCCTTCCTCGTAGACGGACTCGGCCTCGGCCGCCATCTGCTCGATGTAGGAGGGATCGATCTCCTCCTCCTCCTCTTCGGCGATGCGGTCGGCGCGGCCCTTCTTGTCCTTCTTCTTCTTGCCGGGCTTGCCCCCGGCGCTCACCGGCGCGACCTCGGTCGGCTCCTCGGTGGTGAGGAGGCCGCCGCCGCGCACGAGGCTCAGCCCGATCTTCCGCTCGTCGGGGTCGATCTTGATCACCCGCACCTGGACGGTGTCGCCGACCTTCAGCACCTCCTCGGGGGATTTCACGTGCCGGCCCAGCTCCGAGATGTGGAGCAGCCCCTCGAGGTCCTTCTCCAGCTCGACGAACACGCCGAAGTTGGTCAGTTTGGTGACGGTCCCGACCAGCTCCATCCCGACGACGTACTTCTCCGGGATGTGCGAGGTCCAGGGGTCCACCTCGAGCTGCTTGAGCCCGAGCGCGATCCGCTTCTTCTCCTGGTCCACCGAGAGCACCACCGCCTTGATCTCCTCGCCCTTCTTCAGGAGCTTGGACGGATGACCGACCTTCTTGGTCCAGGACATGTCGGAGATGTGGAGCAGGCCGTCGATCCCCTCCTCGAGCTCGACGAACGCGCCGTAGTTGGTCATGTTGCGGACCTTGCCGCTGACCAGCGTGCCCGGCGGGTACTTCTGCTCGACGAGCGACCAGGGGTTCGTCTCCACCTGCTTCATGCCGAGCGAGATCTCCTGCTTCCCCTTGTTGATGTCCAGGACCATGACCTCGACCACGTCGCTGATCTGCACCACTTCGGAGGGGTGGTTGATCCGCTTGGTCCAGGACATCTCGGAGACGTGCACGAGCCCCTCGACCCCCTCCTCGAGCTTCACGAAGGCGCCGTAGTTCATGATGTTGACCACGCGCCCCTTCACCCGGGAGCCGATGGGGTACTTCTGCTCGATGTTGTGCCAGGGGTTCTCGGTCTTCTGCTTGAGCCCGAGCGCGATGCGCTCCCGCTCGCGGTCCACCTTGAGGACCTTGACCTCGATCTTGTCGCCGATCGAGAGCATCTCGGACGGATGGCCGATCCGTCCCCACGACATGTCGGTGATGTGGAGCAGGCCGTCGATCCCGCCCAGGTCCACGAACGCGCCGAAGTCGGCGATGTTCTTCACCTCGCCCGTGCGGATCTGGCCCTCGGCGATCTCCTCGAGGAGCTTCCGCTTCTGGCGGTCGCGCTCCTCCTCGATCATCTTGCGACGGGAGATGACGATGTTCATCCGCTCCTCGTCGATCTTGATGATCTTGCCCTCGACCTCCTGGCCGATGTACTCGGAGATGTCCGTGGTGCGGCGGATGCCCACCTGCGACGCCGGCAGGAAGACCGGCACGCCGATGTCCACGAGCAGCCCGCCCTTGATCTTGCGGACCACCCGGCCTTTGACCACGTCCCCCTCGCGGCGCGACGAGATGATCCGCTCCCAGCCGCGGATGCGGTCGGCTTTGCGCTTGGAGAGCACGATCGCGCCGGCCTCGTCCTCGATGGACTCGAGGTAGACCTCGACCTCGGCGCCGGTGACCACGACCGACGGATCGTCGAACTCCTGGAGCGGGATGACGCCTTCGGACTTGTAGCCGACGTCCACCATGACGTCGTCGCCGACGACGTTGATGACCCGGCCCTTGAGGATGCTCTCGGCCTCGAAGCTCTTGACCGAGTCTTCGTAGATGGTGCCGATGTTCTCGGGCGATCGACTGGAGAGGGCCTCCTGGAGGCGACGCTCCAGCTCCTCGGGGCTCAGGTCGTACTTCCGGACGAGTTCGTTCGTGGCCATTCAGGGGGGTGGGTAGGGGACCAGCCGTTCCGCCCGTGACCGCACGCCGCGGGACCGGGACGGGCACCCGGTCCATGTCCCTTCGACCATCCGGCCTGGGGACAAGCGGCGGAGTATAGCCCGGGCCCCTCTGGAAGTCAGCCGCCGAAAAGGGGTCAGGAACCTCTGGACCTTTTCCGCCGCGGACAAGGTTCCTGGCCCTTTTCGGCTACCCGGGATGGAGCCGCGAGCGGTGCAGCGCGACGATCTGCTCGCACACCTCCGCGACCGTGAGCCCGGTCGTGTCCACGTAGATCATGTCCGGCGCGAGCTTCAGGGGCGCGGTCTCCCTCTCGGAGTCCTGCCGGTCCCGCTCGCGGAGCTCGGCCTCGAGCCGCCCCTTCTCCTCCGGCCGCGCCAGCTCGCGCGCGCGCCGCTCCGCGCGCTCGGGGAGCGTGGCATCCAGGAAGACCTTGGTGGTCGCGTCCGGGAAGACCACCGTGCCGAGGTCCCGCCCCTCGGCCACCATCCCGCCCCCGCTGGCAAAGGCCCGCTGGAGGGGAAGGATCGCGGTCCGGACGGCGGCGTGTCGCGCGACCGCGGAGACCGCCGCGGTGACCGCGGCCGAGCGGATCTCGCGCGAGACGTCCTCGCCTTCCACGCGGACGCGCCCGGCGGCGTCGAAGCCGATCCGCGCGTCGCGCGCGAGCGCCGCCAGCGCCGCCCCGTCGGACATCGCGACCCCGCGACGGAGCGCGAGCACGGTGACCGCGCGGTAGAGCGCGCCCGTGTCCAGGTGGCGGTAGCCGAGCCGCCGGGCCACCTCGCGGGCCACGGTGCTCTTGCCGGCGCCCGCGGGACCGTCGAGCGTGACGACCGGTCCGATCACGTCGCCGCTCCGTTGACCGGGAACGGGCTCAGCCGAAAGACCTCGTCACGGTACTCGATGAACGAACCGCCGCCGCCCCAATCGCCGAGCGTGTAGAGCTCGCGGGGCCGGCCATCGATCTCGGTCACCAGCTTGCGCCCCCGGTGCACGTGACCGCAGATGATCACGTCATGGCCGGCGCGGAACACCTCGCGCACGAGCTCATACGTGAGGTCGCGCGGGCGGCCCGGGCGGCGCTCCCGACCGCGTTGGGAATGCTCGCGGTAGCCCCCCGCGAGGAAGTAGGTGAGCCGGAAGGGGGCGCTCCGGATCAGCCAGCGGAAGAACGGGCTCCTCAGGATCCGGCGGGACCGGCTGTAGCCCAGGTCCCGCGCGCAGAGGAGATCGCCGTGCGTCAGGAGGACCCTCCGCCCGCCGAGCGAGACCGGGTGCGGGTCATCGGCCACCCGCACGCCGCAGCGCTCGGTGAAGGCCGCGTCGAGGTGGAAGTCCCGGTTCCCCGGGATCAGCGTGACCGGGATGCGCGCGGCGGCGCGCGCCAGCGCGTCCAGCACCGGGCCGTAGCCCGGGACCCGGAGCTGCTTGGGACCGACCCAGAAATCGAAGAGGTCCCCCAGCAGGTACAGCGAGCCGGCCTCCTGGGCGGCGTGCTCGAGGAAGCGCATGAAGACGAGGCCGCGCCCCCGGTCCTCCGGCTCCAGATGGACGTCGGAGGCGAAGAAGACCGGCTCGCGGAGCGGGGTCGGATCAGCGCTCCCGGACATAGCTTGCCGCCGTCAGGGGCTGCCAGACGTCGTCGATGGTCCCGGTACCGGGGAACCGCTTCCCCGTCCGGAGGTTCCTCCAGTTCCCTTGGGGGACGCGGATCCGCACCCGGCGCTCGCGGAGGAGGGGCCGGAGCCCTTCCTCGTCGCGCTCCCCCTCTGAGGAGGGGTTGGCCACCAGGAAGAGATGATCCCGCGCGCCGCGGCGGGCGCGCGGCAGGCAGTGCGGCGGGAGGGCCCGACCGTCGAGCGGCTCCACAGTCGCGAACGGACGGACTCCCGCGTCGCGGAAGAGCGAAGCCATCGCCTGGGCGGCAGCGCGGTGCTTGCGGTAGGGGGCGAGGTGGCGGAGGACGTGCGCGGCCCGCCCGCGGCCGCGCGCCCGGCTCGCGAAGAAAGGAGGGCCGTCGTCCGACCGGTGGCCCTCGGCCTCCCCGGGGAAGAGGCCGGCGAGCGGCGAGGGGCGGCCGCGCCCCAGCTCGTCGAAGGTTCCCGGCAGGAGGTCGGCGACCAGCGTGCCGCCCCCTTCGACGAAGCGCACGAGCGAGAGCGCCTCGGCGTCCGAGAGCGCGTGGACGTGCGTGAGGATCAGGACCTTCAACTCCTCGGGCGGATCCAGGGGCGCGGCGACCCAGGTGTACTCGAGCCCCAGGTCCTCGAGCAGGAACTGCCAGGCGACCCGGTCCTGGATCGAGGGCGAGTGCTCGACCTCCCAGGACGAGAAGCGCCGCGGCCAGGTTGCGCCGTCCCCCTGCGATTCCAGCATCCAGGCGATGCGGACGGAGGGCTGGGAGAGATAGAGCCCGATGCCGTCGTGCGCGGCGGGCGCGCCGAGCGCCTCGCGGAGCGACGGCTCGGCGAGCGCCTGGAGCGTCGGCTGCAGCGCCTCGAGGTACGCCGCCCTGCCCGCCGGTTCCCCGACGGCCAGCGCCTCCCGGTCGGACCAGATCACCGCGCCGCCCTCGCCGAGAGCGAACGAGCGCCAGAGCGAATGGACCGCCGCGAGATGCCGGCCGGTCGTCGGATGGACCGTGCGGATGCGGGTCGCGCCCGGCGCGAGAGACCGCGCGATGCGCGGGGCGCACCCCAGGTCGTAGGCCTCCACGAAGTCGGTCGCCTCGAGGAGGCCGGCCCAGTCGTACCCGCCGAAGGCGGCCGGCGCCTGGCCGCCGAGGAATCCGACCGGCGCCGTGACGCCGGCCTCGCGGAGGGCGCGGAGCCCCGCCCGGAGCGCGCCGGCGAGCGAGGCGTCGGCGAAGGCGCGCGCTTCCATCCACGGCGCGAGGTTCCAGCCGGTGACCGGACCCTGGAAGGCGCGCGCGCGCGTCTCGTCGGTCGTCCAGAGGCGCGCCTCATCGAAGGAGCGGTATCGGGTCCCCCACGCCTCGTTCAGCGCGGCCACGTCGGCATGGCGCCGCCGGAGCCCCACGCGGAAGGCATCCTGGCAGGGGTCACAGCCGCAGAAGTCGAGGGGGTTGGCGTGCGCGGTCACGGAGATCTCATCGTCGAGCGCGAAGGCCAGGGCGCCCACGTGCCGTCGCGCCGCGCGGTGCGCGTTCGCGCCGATCCGCTCGAGCGTGGCGCGGTCGCGCAGGCAGGGCCCGCGGGTCGGGGCCCCGGCCGGGCGGTCCTTCAGGAAACCGTCGAGGGCGGCGCGCCACGCGTGGTCCGGGAGACGGAGGAGACCGGGACCCGCGGCGCGGCCGACGTAGAACGAGAGCCCGGCTTCCCGGACGGGACCCGGGTCGTCATCGGGGTCCTCCACGTTCACGCCCGTGATCCCGCTCCGCCGGAGCGTCGCGAACAGCTCGGGCGTCCGCGCCCGGTCCCCGTGCAGCCAGAGGAACACCTGATAGCGGTCCCATCCGGCCGCGACGGCTTCCGCCGCGAGCGCCAGGCTCAGCGCCACCGCGCGCCCCACTCCGCCTCCGGCTTCCAGCTTCAAGCCCGCAGCTCCCAGCTTCCCGCCTCTTCCCTCACTCCTCGATTCCGTGTTCCCGCATCTTCTCCCAAAGGTTCTTTCGGCTGATCCCGAGTAGCTTCGCGGCCTGGGCCTTGTGGCCCGAGGTGGCCCGCAGCACCTCCCGGATGTAGTGCGCCTCCGCCGACCCGAGGACGTCCCGCAGCGGTCGGAGATCGGTCGGGGCGGCGAGCGCCTTCTTGAACTCCGCGGAGTGACGCACGAGGTGCTCGCGCTTGAGCACCTTCGTGTTCCCGGCCAGCGCGATCGCGCGCTCGACCGCGTTCTCCAGTTCCCGCACGTTTCCGGGCCAGGAGTACCGGCACATCAGCTCCATGGTCTCGGGGTCCACTGTGTACTCGACCCCTTTGCCATAGAGCCTGATGAAGTGATAGGCGAGGAGCGGCACGTCCTCCGGCCGCTCGCGGAGCGGCGGCAGGCGGAGCGGCACTACGTTCAGACGGTAGAAGAGGTCCTCCCGGAACTTCCCCTCGCGGGCCGCCTGCTCCAGGTCCACCTTGGTCGCCGCGATCACGCGGACGTCCACGGGCACGGTCTCCTCCCCGCCGAGCCGCTCGATCTCGCGCTCCTGGAGTACGCGCAGGAGCTTCACCTGGAGCGGGAGCGGCATGTCGTCGATGTCGTCCAGGAAGACCGTCCCGCCCTGGGCCCGCTCGAAGCGGCCGAGCTTCTGCTTGTGCGCGTCGGTGAAGGCGCCCTTTTCGTGTCCGAACAGCTCGTCTTCGAGCAGCGTCTCGGGGAGCGCGCCGCAGGAGAGCGCCACGAAGGGCCGCGAGCCGCGCGGCGAGTTCAGGTGGAGCGCGCGCGCGATCCGCTCCTTGCCGGTCCCGCTCTCCCCCTGGATGAGCACGTTGGCGTCGGTCTTGGCAACCGTGCGGACCATCGTGAAGACGCGCTGCATCTCCTTCGAGGTCCCCACGATGTTCTCGAAGCCGCGGAGCCGGTCCACCTGCTCGCGGAGCAGCACGTTCTCGCGCTCCAGCTCGCGGAGGCTGCCCAGGCGCTGGAGCTTCAGCGCGATCTCGTCGTTCAGGAACGGCTTGACGATGTACTCGCTGGCCCCGAGCTTCATCGCCTCCACCGCGGACTCGACGGTCCCGTAGCCGGTGATCACGAGCACCGCCGTGTCCGGGCGCAGTTCGCGGCACCGCCGGAGCAGCTCGAGCCCCTCGAGGCCCGGCATCCGGATGTCGGTGATGAGGACGTCGTAGGCCTCGGCGCGGAGGCGCTCGAGGGCGGCGAGCCCGTCGGGGACCGTCTGCACCTGGTGGCCGGCCGCGGCCAGGTCGTCCATGAGGGAGACCGCGATGACCTTCTCGTCCTCGGCGAGAAGGACTTTGAGGCCCGAGGGAGGCGCGGGGGCGGGCTCGGTCATGCCTTTCGGCGCGGATTATAACGCGGGCCCGGGACGCGCCCGGGCGCGCCGGCGGGCGACCACGTGCCAGCCGTAGAGGAAGGTCGGCGGATGGAGCGGACGGGCGCGGCGGTTCAGCGCGGTCAGGAACCGCTGGGCGAGCGGGTGCTTCCGGAGCCAGAAGTACGTCTCCCCCACCTCGGTCACCCGGAGCGGCTCGAACCCGGCGGCCTCGAGAACCTCGAGGAGCCGGCGGCGGGTGAAGCGCTGCACGTGGCGGTCGTGGTCGGGTTCGGGCCGTGGGAAGAGGGCGTGCCAGGCACGGAACAGGTGTTCGGAGAAGGCCCATCCGTTGGGGACGACCGCGACCAGGAACGCGCCCGGACGGAGCACGCGCGCGAGCTCGGCGAGCAGCGCCTCCGGCCGCCGGAGATGCTCGAGCACGTGGTTGCAGGCCGCGGCGTCGAACGAGCCGCCCACGAACGGGAGGCCGCCCGTGTCCAGGTCCGCCTGCACGCCTCCGGGCGGTGGCGCGGCGTCCACGCGCGCCACGAGCCGGGGCCGGAGCTCCGCCACGGGGAGCGAGGACGCCGGATCGAGCGTGCTCCCCTCGCCGCTCCCGACGTCGAGCACCCGTCCGCCAAAGGGCCCCGCGAGCAGCTCCTCCAGGCCGCCCGACTCCGCATCTGGCTTCGAGCTTCCAGCTTCCAGCTTCAAGCCGGATCGCCTCCCGTCACGGGAAGTAGCGCATGAGGAACGGACCCGCCACGCGCGCGATCGGCACCGGGACCCGCGACCAGAGGCGCCGCACGCAGTCGAAGCGCGGGTTGCTCGGGTTGGCGCTGGGGATCGAGCGGGCCTTGCGGAGCACGTAGCGGTAGTGGAGCGCCGTGGCCTCGAAGCCGTGGTACTCCTTGAACTTGTACGCCCCGCTCCCGCGCCGGCTCCGCCCGAAGTCGAACTCCTTGAAGCCCCGCTCGACCGCGATCTCCATCAGCCGGAGGTACATGTAGTTGTTGATCCGAAGCGGCTCGGTCTCCTCCAGCGCGCCGGAGAAGTAGGGGACCAGCGTTTCCCGGAAGGCGAAGCAGAGGACCGCCGCGACCGCGCGCCCGCCGTGGAGCACCGTGAGGAGCAGCACCGAGCGTCCGAACTCCTCGACGACCTTGCGGAAGAACCGGGGCCCGAAGGCCGGCGAGCCGAGGTGGCGCTTGTTGAGGAGGAACAAGTGGACGAACCGGTCGAGGTTGTCCAGGCTGACCACGGTCTCGAGCTGGAAGCCGTCGCGGCCCTTCCGCGCGGCCGCCCGCGTCTTCCGCGGGAGCCCGGCGAGAACGTCTTCCACCCGCTCGGGCAGCCGCTTCCGGAAGGTCACGTAGAGGTCGGTCCCCGGGTGCGGGAGGCCGAGGTCGTGCTCCTGGCGCAGCTCGAGGAGGTCGGCGTCGAGCGCGCGCAGCCGTTCCTCGGCGGCGCGGAGCAGCGCCTCGCGCGGGGCGCGCTCGCGCGCCACGACCCCGCCGTAGACCGCGAAGGGGACCGAGAGCAGCGCGTCCCCGAAGAGGACGTTCCGGACCCGGAAGAGCGGAAGCACCCCGACCACCTCGCCGCCCGCCTCGGCCAGCAGGTACTCGGGGTCGAAGGGGTAGGTCCCTTCCACGAGCCGCTTCCACGCGCTGAGGTGGAAGAGGGTTCCCTCGGGGTGCGCCAGCACGAAGCGATCCCACGCCTCGCGGTCGGAGTCCCGCCAGGCGCGCACGCGGAGCGCGGTGCCGGCCGTCGCCTCGGTCACGCGGGCCTCCGCCAGATGCGCACGGAGGGCCCGGGACGCGCGTCCGGGTCCCAGGGGAACTCGCGGACCAGCGTCCAGCGCTCGCGCAGCTCGGTGTAGAAGCGCGCGAAGTTCGGGAAGCGGCGCCGCCAGTTCGGGGTCAGGTACTGGTCCTCGGTCTTGGCCGTGGTGATGACGTACTCGATCTCCCGCTCCTCCAGCCATTCCCGGGTCGGCGCCCGGCGGAGGTCGTAGGGGTTGCCCATGTCGCGGTCGAGCGGGGTCTCTCCCGCCTGCTCCTTCCCCCACCACCAGGGGTGCGCGAGCGTGGAGATCCGGTAGGTCGGCCCGCCGTAGCGGCGCGCCGCCTCGCGGAGCAGGCGGAACTGCTCGCCACGGTGCACGGTGAAGGCCCCCCCGCCCGCGGTGCGGCGGGCGGTCTCCAGCGCGGCGTCGATCGTGTCCACGCTCTTCATGAGCGGCACCCAGTCGTTGTCGTTGAGGAGCCGGGTCCCGGAGGGGACGTTCGACTCCACCCAGCGGCGGGCGAGCGTGCGGGTGTCCTCGCGGAGCGCGATCCGCTGCGATCGGACCAGCGCCGCCGCGCCCGGGAGCACGAGGGCCAGCGCGGCGAGCGTCGCGAGCACGCGGCCCGCTCGCGAGCCCCAGGGGCGGAGCGCGAGCGTCAGCGCGCGGTCGGCGCCGGCCACCAGCCAGGCGGCCCCCAGCGCGAGCATCGGATAGACCGGGCTCAGGTGGCGCGACTCCGAATCGCCGGGCTGCGCGAGCGCCAGCACCGCCGCGAACGGCAGGAGGACCATGGACGGGAAGAGGCTCCTCGCCCGTCCCGAGAGGAACGCGACCGGAACGGAGACGAGCGCCACCCCGCCCAGCACGGGGCCGAGCCCCTCGCGCGAGAGGATGACCCCGAGCACCTGGCCCAGCTCGCCGAGCCACGCGCGGGGCTCGAGGAGTCCCGGCACGAGCGCCGTGCCCGCGCCGCGCAGCTTGTCGAAGGCGACCTGGAGCCACCGGAGCAGGTTCTCCCGGAACCAGGTGGGATCGATGAAGTTGTAGGGCGACGCCACGAAGAAGGCCGCGACGAAGGCACCGAAAGAGGCGAGCGGCAGCAGCCAGGAGCGGCGGGCGCCGGGCGTCCGCGGGCGGAGCGCGTGGACCAGGAGGAGGGTCACGAACAAGGGGGGCGCGTAGTACTTGGTCGCCATGCAGAGCCCCATCGCGACCCCGCACCACGCGTAGTCGCGGCCGCGGCCCTCCTGGAGGATCCGGACCTGGAAGAACGCCGCGAGCGTGAAGAAGAGGGCGGCGGGGACGTGGTCCTTCACGTGCTGGCAGGCGACGACCGGGCCGAAGCCGGCCGCCAGGAAGAGCGCGGCGAGGAGCCCCACGCGGCGGTCGAAGAGCCGGCGCCCCAGGAAGTACAGGAGCACGACCGTGGCGACGCCGAAGGCGGCGACGAGCAGCCGGCCGAGCACCAGGAACGGGGTCAGGTCGGTGAAGAAGGCCTCAGCGAAGTCGTTTGTGGAACCATACCGGCCGGTGAGCCAGCCGATCCCGTAGGCCCCCCCGAAGAGGCCGAACAGGAGGTAGAGGAAGAGCGCGCCGCTGTGGAACCAGTGCGGGTTCAGGTCCCCGCTCCCGAAGGCGAGCGCGCGCTTCAGGAGGTGGAGCTCGTCGGGATAGTAGGAGAACGGGACGTCGTGGGTGATCCCGTGCAGGCGGAGCGCCGCTGCGAGGAGCAGGATCCCGGCGAAAGGGATCCAGGAGGCGCGCGTCCCGGACCGGGCCGGGCTCCCGGTCATCAGGGTCCGGTCCAATCAGAGCTCCCGGTCCACGGTGTAGTCCTTCAGCTTCCTCGCGTGGGTGAAGATGATGATCTCGCCCAGCAGCCCGATCGAGAGCGTCTGGATGCCGAGCACGAGCAGCAGCGAGCCCAGGAGGAGGAGCGGCCGGTCGCGCAGCGCTTCGCCGGAGCCGAAGACCTTGTCCGCCGTGAGCCAGAGGCTGATCGCCAGCCCCATCAGGAAGAAGGCCCCGCCGATGAGCCCGAAGAAGCGGAGCGGCTTCTTGGTGAACTTGACCAGGAAGAAGAGCGCGAGCACGTCGAGCAGGCGGCGGAGATAGACGCCGAAGCCGAAGAAGCCGCTCTTCCCGCGCTCCGCCATGTGACGGACCTGGATCTCGGTGGTCTTGAAGCCCTGCTTGTGCGCCAGGATCGGGAGAAAGCGGAAGAGGTCGCCGTGGAAGGAGATCTCCCCCGCGACGCGCCGGCGCATCCCGCGGAGCGCGCAGTTCAGGTCGTGGAACGGGACCCCCGTGATCCAGCGGGTCATCCAGTTGAAGAAGTTGGACTGGAACCGGTTCGGCCAGGGATCGACGCGCGGATGCCGCCAGGCCGAAACGAAGTCATAGCCCCCGTCGCGAAGCGCCGAAACGATCTTCCCGAGCTCCGAGGGAACGATCTGCAGATAGCTCGCGTAGGTCAGGAGCAGCTCGCCGCGCGCGCGCTTGAGTCCCACCGAGAGCGCCACGGACTCGCCGAAGGACTGGCGGAATCGGATCACCTGGACCTCGGCGTGGAGGCGCTTGAGGTCGCGGAGCCGCTCGAGCAGCGCCCCGCCCACGCCGTCCTCGATGAAGACCACTTCCCACGAGAGGCCGAGGCGCTTGAACTCGGCCGCGAAGCTGTCCACCAGGCTCTCGAGGTCGCCGTGGTCCTTGGCCACGGGGATCACGACGGAGACGTCAAGCGACGGCGGTGCCGCCGAGGTGTCCCGCTTCCGCTTCCGTCGACGAACTTCAGGCATGCGAATGAAGGTTGCAAGTCGAAGGTTGAAAGTTGAAAGCCGGAGAAGAGCTTTCGACTTTCAGCTTTCGACTTTCAACGTCTCCCGCAGTTCGTGTCCTGCTTTCAACTTTCAACTTTCGACTTGCAACCCTTCCCGTCGCCCCGGAACGGTTCCTCACGCGAGACCGTGCCGCTTTCACAACACCTGTACCGACCCAGGATCCATCACCTCCTCCATCCGGAGGTCGCCCACGCGGAGCACCAGCTCGCTCACGAATCCGAGCACGAGGAAGTGGACCGAGAGGAAGAGGAACATCATCGAGATCGACGGGAAGACCAGGTTCCCGGTCGGCTCCACGTGCACCACGAAGAAGCGCAGGAGCTGGTTGTGGTTCACGAACGAGAAGAACAGGAACCCCAGCCCCAGGACGAAGAACGGGACGCTCAGGATGCCGAACCAGTGCACCGGGCGCGTGGAGAAGCGGCTGATCATGCGCACGGTGATCAGGTCGAAGAGGACTTTCACGGTCCGCGAGATGCCGTACTTCGACCGCCCGTGGATGCGCGGGCGGTGGTTCACGGGGAGCTCGGTCACCGAGGCGCCCATGGCGCCGGCGAAGGCCGGGATGAAGCGGTGCATGTCCGAATAGATCTTGAGCCGGCGGAGCGTCGAGGCGCGGACCGCCTTGAGCGTGCAGCCGTGGTCGTGGACGCGCACCCCGGTGACCCGTCCGATGAGCCAGTTGGCCACGCGCGAGGGGAAGACGCGCGTCCAGTAGTGGTCCCTGCGATCGCGCCGCCACCCGACCACGAGGTCGTGCCCGCGGTCCAGCTCCGCGAGCAGCTTCGGCAGATCGGCGGGATCGTTCTGCAGGTCGCCGTCCATGGTGACGACCAGGCGCCCGCGGGCGTGGTCGAAGCCGGCAGCGAGGGCCGGAGTCTGGCCGAAGTTGCGCCGGAGCCTCACGATCCGGAGCGTGGGGTCCTCCGCCTTGAGGCGCGCGAGCACGTCGAAGGTGCCGTCGGTGCTCCCGTCGTCCACGAACAGGATCTCGTGGACCTCCGGGAGGGAGGCGAGCACGCCGCGGAGCGACCGGTACAGGGGCTCCACGTTGTCCCGCTCGTTGAAGACCGGGATCACCACGGAGAGGTCGGTGCGTCGATCGGAAGCCATGGCCGTCCCCGGTTCCGCGGGCGGATTATAGCTTTCCGCCGCTCCCCGGGCCGTTCGTGCCCCCCGGAGGCCCGCCCTCGGAGGGCTGGTTCATCCGATGGAGCAGGAGTTCAAGGGATTTCTGGTAGGCGCCCGCGCCCGGATGCCTCTGGTTGAGCCCCTCCAGGAGGCGCAACGCCTCCCCGGGCTTCTTCTTCGAGAGGAGGAGGTCCAGATACTTCTGGAACTGGCTCACGTTCGGGTACTTCTCGATGAGGTCCTCGAGCAGCCGCAGCGCCTCGTCGTCCTTCTGCCGGGAGTATTCCTCCGGCTCCTTCCGGTCCCGACCGCGCTTGGATTGGAGGAGCAGCACCTCGACCAAGCTGGTCCGCGCGGGGGCGTACCCGCGCTCCAGCGCGAGCGCCCGCCGGAAGATCGCCTCGGCCTCGTCGAGGGAGCGGTCGATCACGGGGTCCTCCGGGCTGGTCGGGCGTCCCGCCGCGTGCTTGCCGTAGAGGACCAGCGCATCCGCCCGCTCCAGCGTCGTGCCCTGCTGCGCCGCCGCCTCGAAGTGCTGCGTCGCCTCCCGGTCCAGCGCCTCCCGGTCGGGGCCGGGACCCTCACGGCGCATCTGGCTCGAGAGCAGGTCCGCCAGCTCCTTGGCGAGTCCCGGGTACGCGGGCTCCCGGGCCCCGATCTTCCGAAGCTCCTTGAGCGCCATCTCGTCCAGGCGGTTGAACCGGTAGACCTTGGCCAGCCGGCGCCGCGCTTCGTGGAAGTCGGGTTTGATCTCGAGCGCCTTCTGGAAGGACTGGATCGAGAGCTGGTCCTTCCTCCCCTTGGCTCCCGCGTTCCCGAGGTCGAACCAGGCCTTCGCGCTCCGGGGGGAGGCGACGGTGGCCGCGCGGAAGATCGCCTCCTCGCTCCTCCAGTCCACGTTCCGGATCGGGGTCCGGACCGCGTAGAAGAGCGCCAGGGCGAGCGGGAGCGGCCATCCCAGCGCGGGCTCGGCCATGTGCTTCCGCCAGGCGGCGAGCATGGCGCCCGCGAGGATCGCGAACCCGACGGACGGGAGATAGAGGAGACGCTCGGCCATAAGGGTGCCGGTGAGCGCGACCACGTTGAGCACGGGGCCGAGCGCGAGCAGCACGATCGCCAGCGCGGGGAAGACGAAACCCCGCCGCCGGAAGGAGACCGCGGCAGCGACCAGGACCGCGAGCACCAGCGCGAGCCCGAGGAGCGCGCGGGGCGCGAAGAGGCTCGTGAGCACGGGAACCTGGTCATAGGAGTAATCCGCCGAGAGCGTCCAGGGCCAGACCAGCAGCCGCATGTAGCGGAGGAACAGGTCGGGCGCGGTGAAGAGCCGGGCGTGGAAGGGCGCATGGTGAAGCGGGTTCTCCGGGAGGAAGGCGGCGAGCGGCGCGCCCAGCCAGTGCTCGCCGAGCACCGCGTGGCGCGCGGCGAAGACACCCGCCAACGCGAGCGCGTAGCCGCCGTAGGCGATCCACGGGGTCCGACCGCGGCCGCGGAAGTGGACGTCCAGCGCCGCGGCCAGCAACGGGACGGCCACCGCGCCTTCCTTCGAGAGCAGCGAGGCGGCGAGGAGGAGCGGCGCGAGCAGCGCGGCGCCGAGGCTCCCGTCCCGGGCGCGGAGATGGAGGAGGAGCGCGCAGAGGCCGAAGAGCGTCATCAGCACGTCCGCCCGACCCACGAGGCCCACCACCGCCTCCACGTGCACCGGGTGGAGCGCGAACAGCGCGAGCGCCCACCACGGCCCCTGGCCGCCGGGTCCGAGGACCCGGCGCGCGAGCAGGAAGACCAGGCAGGCACAGAGCGCGTGGAGGGCGAGGTTGACCGCGCGCGACGGGACCGCGCCGCCCCCCCACGCGTCGTGATCCAGGGCGAAGCTGAGGATCGCGAGCGGGCGGTACAGGCTGTCGTCGTCGTCGCGGAGCCCGGCCCAGTAGCTCGACCGGAAGATCACACCCGCGTTCCGGAGGCCCTTCGTGTGCGGGTTCATGTCGACGATCCCCGTGTCGTCCCCGACGAAGTCCGCGCGGGGCGTGAAGCCGTCCTTCGCGCTCCAGCTCACGAGCGAGTTGCCGAAGGCCAGAAGGGTCAGCGCGGTCGCGAGCGCGAGAGCGGACAACGTCGTGCGCATGGGAATGGTCGGGAATCCGAAGTTGAGGGTCGAATCGATAGACCGGAACCGCCTGTCAGACGCTATCGGCGTTCGGGGCCGCCTGTTTGGAGGGTCCGGCCAGGCGGACCCGGTGGAAGAGCCAGATCAGGACCGGCACCAGCGACACAAGGAACACGTAGACGTCTCGGAGTCGCCCCTCGAAGAAGGCGACGTTCTCGCTCTGCGTGCCCGGGGCCGCCGGGGCCCGCAGGGAGTCCCAGATCGAGTACTCGAGGAACAGGACCTGGAAGATCAGGAGGAACGGGAACCCCCCTAGCGCGGCCCGCGCCCGGCGGAGCAACGAGCCCGGGAGGCCCGCGAAGAAGAGGCTCAGGTAGATGATCAGGTTGAAGTGCAGGGACATCCCCTTGAGCCGGGGGGTCGGGCCGGGGCGGTCGGGGAGCACCATCACGCCGAGCGCCTCGTCCCGGACGCGCTCCTTCTCGGCGCGGACCTGGGCCTCGACCAGGGCGGGCGGGTCCTGAGGCGAGAGGGCTCCCTTCTGCGCGAGGGTGCGGCGCACGTGGAGGTCGAACCCGCGGCCGTATACGGGATGGTCGGGCAGGTCGCGCTCGAGGAGCAACCCGCTGGGTCGCGCCTCGACCGGGACCCATCCGAGGAAGAGGCTGCCGATGGCCACCAGGATCCGGAGGTACGAGACCCGGACCAGGTACCAGAACGCGAACGAGATCGCGACCCAGAAGACGCTCCGGAGCGCGAGGCGCCCGAGCCCCGGCCGCGCGTGGGGCGCCCTCCCGGAGACCGCCGGCGCCGCCAGGGGCCGAGCGCCCCCCGCCCGCACGGCTACTTCCCTTCCGGCGTCGCCGGACCCGAGCGCCGCCCGGCGATGCGGTCCGCCCAGAAGAGCCAGAGCAGCACAGCGAAGATGACGACCACCGTCTGCCAGACGAAGATGTGGAAGTCCTCCATGAGGCTCGGCCAGTTCTTCGCGATCACGAAGAGGGTGACCACCCGGACCTGGTTCACGAGGAAGATCGCCAGGAACCCGCCGCCGAGGCCGATGAGCTTGGGGACGAGCCGCGCCGGGTAGGCGAGCGTGGCGGCCAGGAAGATGAAGGTCGCGTAGATCCCGTTGCACTCGTCCTTGATGTCGAGCGGCGTGCCACCCTCGATCCGGATGATGGTCCCCTGGCGCACGACGCCGTCGAAGCCCATCTCGAGGAACCGGGTCGAGACCCAGGCGACCACCGCCGTGAACGGCGCGACCGTGACCTCGTAGACCGGTTTGATCGAGGTGATCAGGAAGAAGGCGGCGATGATCCCGCCGAAGAGCCCGCAGATCTGGAGGGACTCGCGGTGCGCGCGGAAGACGCGGAGCAGGCGTTGCATCGGTTTCCTGAGCCCCCCTCTTCGCCGGCGGATTGTAGGGAGCCCTCGGAGAGGGGTCAACGCGAGGAGTCCCCGGGAGAAACCGGGGGCCGGCGCGACGCCGGCCCCCGGGCAAGCGGATCGACCTGCGCGGTCGTCCTTAGAAGTCCAGGTCCATCGAAGCGTTACGGGGGTTCAGCCCCGAGTGATGGAGCAGGTGGCCGAACTCGAGGCCCACCTGGCCGATCACCCGCTGGACGAGAGCGCCCAAGAGACCGGGGTCGGCCACCACCTGGCCCGTGAGCGGGTTGACCGCGTCGCGGGAGTTGATGACCGCCCAGCCGGCCGGGTCGTAGGCCGGGGTCGTCGTGACCGCGGCGAGCGTGGCCAGGTCCGCCCGGGTCCAGCACGTGAACGTCCCGGTGCGGCTCGACTCGGACTCGTCGCGGTCGTAGAAGAGCATGTTCAGGTTCACGATGAAGTCGCGGCCCAGGTCGGTGAGCAGGATCACCTCCCCGTCGTTGTTGGTCCCGTTGACGCCGTTGTCCTGGCGGAACAGGCTGCTGATGAAGAGGAAGTTCGGCCAGCGCCGGTACTCGATGCCGTCGAAGTCGAGGTCCCCGGCGCCGTCCCCGCCGTTCGAGGCCCGGTCGGTGAAGGCATGCTGCCGCGTGGACCGCTCGGTCACGTTGCCGTTCTCGTCGGTCGTCGACTGGATGCCGATGGCCGGCAGGTTCCAGGTGCGGTTCCCGGTCACGTCGACGAGCACGATGTCGCCGATCAGGTAGTCGAAATCGATCGATTCGGTCGTCTCGGGGTCCACCGCGACCGCGACCAGGAAGCCCTGCTCGAAGTCCTGGTTGCCGGTCCCGTTGAGCGAGTCGAACGAGAGGATCCCTCGCGTGTCATTGGGGGTGAGCAGGGCCTGCTCGTCGAAGATGTCCCAGGTCCCCGTCCCATCGATCCAGAAGTAATGGACCAGCACGTCGCCGCGCAGGCCCGACGGGCTCCCGGGCAGCACGACCCGGCGGTCGCCGTTCGTGTTCGTGGTGCTCACCACCGAGGCGTAGCCGTTCGTGAAGTCCGAGATGTAGATCGGGAAGACGAGCACGCTCCCCGGGTCGTAGTCGTTGATCGAGTCGGTGGACTGCGCGGGCGCGACGCCCGCGAGGAAGAGGGCCGTGGCCAGCGCCAGTGCGGCCCCGCGAAGAGGGTCCAGCCTCATGGATGCTTCTCCTTGGCAGAGTGGCTGATCGTTGATCGTCCGGGTCCGTCCGCGTCCGGCGGCGGGCCTACGGCCAGTTGCTGGTGATCGTGGTGGACGGGAGGTTGTGGCTGAAGCCGTTGCTCCCCGTCTTGTGCAGCAGATGGCCGAACTCGAAGCCGCGCGGCGCGGCGACGACCGTCTGCACCACCGCGCCCACCACCGGCGGGTCCTGGACCGTCCGGTTGGTCAGCGGGTTGATCGCCACGCCGCCGTTGATGCGCATCCAGCCGGTCTGCTGCTCCTCGGGCGGAGTCCCCGGCCGCGAGCTGCCACCCAGGTTCCGCACCACCGCCGAGATGTTCTGCAGCGGCACGCGGGTCCAGCAGATGAAGTCGAAGCTGCGGGAGAACTGGTCCTCCTCGTTGTCGTAGATCAGGAACCGGAGCCCGACCCGGAAGTCCGCACCCATCGAGGTGAGCAGGATCAGGTCCGCCGTGTTGGCCTGCAGGTTCGCGAGCTCGAAGAAGGACGAGAGGAAGAGGCGGTCGGGCCAGTTCTGGTACTCGGTGCCGTTGAAATCGGCCGAGCCGTTCGCGTTGCCGCCGTTGATGACACGATCGACGAAGGCGTAGCCCAGGTTGGACCGCTGCGGACCCGGGACCTGCTCCTCGGTGAGCGACCGGAAGCCCATCGCCGGCATGTGGACCGAGCGGTTGTCGTCCACGTCCACCAGGACCGCGTCGCCGACCAGGTAGTCGAAGTCGATCAGCTCCTCGGTCTCCGGGTCCTCGGCGAAGAGGAACATCCAGCCGATCTCGGTCTGCGGGTTGTGGTCGCCCGCGAGCACGGTCAGGATGTCGCGCGGGGTCAGGAGCTCCGGGATGTCCGTGAGGTACCAGCCGGTGCCGGAGAGCGTGACGTAGTAGAACCGCACCTGCGTGGTCCCGCGGCGGTACCCGGTGACCGGGTCGATGACGCGGTTGCCGTTCGTGTTGGTCACGCTGATCACCGTGCCCCGACCGACGCCCATGCGGGAATCGACGAGGGGGTAGACCAGCAGGCTGCCGGGCTCGAGGTAGTTGGGCTGGGCCGGAGCGGAGCGCTCCGTGACCAGGAGGGCGAGGAGGAGGGTCGCCCAGAACTTCGTGAGCATCCTCATTGGTTGCATCTCCTAAGGGGAAGTTCGTTGGTGCCCATGTGTGGGGGCGGCCTCCGGGGCGCCGCCGACGCGCAGGATCGAGGTCGCTCGATTGTGCCCGGGGCGTGCTCCTTTCGGGCGAAGGAGGGGGGACCCGATGGGTCCGCGGGGGCCCGCGGTCCCCTCCGACGCGGTTCTCCGTTTCCGGAGAACAAACGTCGTTCCAGAAGGAGACGGGGGCGGGAGGAGCGGCGCGAGTGCCTAGGGCGCCTTCGGGGTGCGCCGCGTGCCCGCGGAGCGCGCGCGCGGCGCTCGGCCGTCGTGATCCGACCTGGTTCTCGACGTCCGGAGCGCTCCCCGTGAGCCCCGGCCTAGGGCCCCTTCGACCTGGCTGCGTGTCGCGGAACGAGTCACCGGTTGGTGAGCCGCCGCGACGCGGGGAAGGAAGAGGGGGCCGGCGCTCTCGCGCCGGCCCCGGCTTCGGTCCCGGTGAGCGATCAGAAGAGGTCGAGAACAGCGTGGGTCGAGTTCAGACCCGAGTGGTGCAGGAGATGCCCGAACTCCAGCCCCGTCTGGCCCACGACCCGCTGCACGACGGCGCCCAGGATGTTCGGGCTCAGTTGGACCTGGCCCGTGATCGGGTTCACCGCCTGCTGCGTGTCGATCCGGGCCCACCCGGCCGGGTCCATCACCGCGCTGGTGGTGATGGCCGCGATCGAGCTCAGGAGCTGGCGCGTCCAGCAGGTGAAGCTGTACGTCCGGCTGTTCGGACCCTCGTCCCGGTCATAGAAGATGAAGAGCAGGTCGATCCGCCAGTCCGCGTTCAGGTCGCCGAGCAGGATGAGCTCCCCCTCGTTGGTCCCGGCCTGCCGGAAGAAGCTGCTCAGGTAGAGGATGCTGGGCCAGCGCTGGTACTCGAACCCGTTGAAGTCGTAGTCGGTGCCCCCGTCGCCGCCGTTGGCCACGGCGTCGGTGAAAGCGTGACCCCGCGTGGAGCGGACGGCGCCGACGCCCAGGCGCTCGTCTACGAGCCCCTGGATGCCGATCCCGGGAGTGCACCAGGTGCGGTTCCCCGCGACGTCGATCAGGACGATGTCGCCGATCAGGAAGTCGAAGTCGATCGGCTCCGAGGTTTCCGGATCCTCGGCCGTCACGATCAGGAACCCCTCTTCGGAGTCGAGCTGGAAGTCGGTCAGGATGGAGCGCGTGTCGTTCGGGGTCAGGACCACCTGATCGTTGGTGAGCGACCAGTCGGAGCCGTCGATCCAGAAGTAATGGAGCTGGACGTCCCCCCGGAGCAGTCCGGGAATCGCCACGCGGCGGTCGCCGTTGGTGTTGCTCACGGACACGAGCGAGGCGTAGCCGTTGGTGAAGTCCGAGGTGAAGACGGGGAAGATCAGGATGCTTCCCGGATCGTAGTCGCTGATCGTGCTGTTCACCTGCGCCGGGGCCACGCCCGAGAGCAGGAGCAGCGCGGTCGCCAGGATCGTCCCGGCGCCGCCCTTCATGGTCTTGGACATGAGTTGCGTCTCCTCAGTTGCCTTGTCGTTCTCGGTTTCCTGCACGTTTGCCCCTCTACGGGTTCACGATGGTCGTGGACGGCAGGTTGTGGCCGATGGCATTGCGACCGGTCTTGTGGAGCAGATGCCCGAACTCGAAGTCGTTGGGCTGGGCCACCACCCGCTGGATGATGGCGCCCACGAAGGGCGGATCGAGGACCGTCTGCCGCGTGAGCGGGTTGTAGGCGACGTCCCCGTTGATGCGCATCCACCCCGTCTGCTGCTCCTCCACCGGGGTCCCCGGACGGGCGCTCCCGTTCAGGTTGACCACCACGTTGGAGATGTCCTGCAGGGCCACGCGGGTCCAACAGGTGAAGTTGAAGGTCCGGGAGAACTGGTCCTCCTCGTTGTCATAGATCAGGAACCGGAGCGTCAGCCGGAAGTCCCGGCCGAGCGTCGAGAGCAGGATCAGGTCCGCCCCCATCGCCTGGAGGTCGGAGAGCTCGAGGAAGGAGGACACGAAGACGCGGTCGGGCATGTTCACGTACTCGATGCCGTTGAAATCGGCCGAGCCGTTGGCGTTCCCGCCGTTGGCCACCCGGTCCGTGAACCAGTAGCCCAGGTTGCTGTAGTTGGAGTTCGGCGGCGGCGGGAGCGGGCTCGGCGGCCCGTTCAGCTGCGAGTACATGGCCTGGAAGGCCATCGCCGGGAAGTGGACCGAGCGGTTGTCGCTGGCGTCCACGACCACCTCGTCGCCGACGAGGTAGTTGAAATCGATCAGCTCCTCGGTCTCAGGGTCCTCCGCCAGCACGAACAGCCACCCGAGCTCGGCCTGCGGGTTGTGGTCGCCGGCGAGCACCGTGAGGATGTCGTTGGGCGTGAGGAGCTCGGGGATGTCGGTGAGCAGCCACCCGCTCCCGCCGTTGGGCACGGTCGCGTAGTAGAAGCGCACCTGCACGGTCCCGCGCCGATACCCGGTCCGCGGGTCGATGAGCGTACTGCCGTTGACGTTGGCCACGCTGATCACCGTCCCGCGGCCGATCCCCATGCGGGAATCCACGATCGGGTAGATCAGGACGCTTCCCGGCTCGAGGAAGCTCGGGAAGTTCCTCACGGTCTGGGCCGAGGCCCGGGCCGCGAGCAGGGCGAGGGCGGTCACGAGCGCCGCCCCGAACTTGCGGTTCGTCATGTGTTGCGTCTCCTCTGTGCGTTGCGCGACGGTCACGGTCCCCTAGTCCAGGTTGAACTGCGCCGCCGTGGGGTTGATTCCGGAATGGTGCATCAGGTGCCCGAACTCGAGCCCGGCCTGTCCGATGATGCTCTGCACCATGGCGCCCATGAGACAGGGATCAGCCACCACGGCGCCGGTGATCAGGTTGATGGCATCGGGCGAATTGATCCGGCCCCATCCCGCTGGGTCGAAGCTCGCCGTGGCGGTGATGTTGGCGAGGGCGAAGAGATCGGCCCGCGTCCAGCAGACGAAGTCCCCGGTGCGGCTGGTCTCGTCCTCGTCCCGGTCATAGAAGAGGAACTGGAGGTTGACCCGGAAGTCGCGGCCCAGGTCGGTGAGCAGGATGACGTCGCAGTCGTTGTTGGTCCCGTTGGCGCCGTCGTCCTGTCGGAAGAAACTGCTCAGGAACAACACGTCCGGCCACCGCTGGTACTCGACGTTGTCGAAGTCCAGGTTCCCGTCGCCGTCGCCTCCGTTGGCCACGCGATCGACGAACGCGTGCCCCCGGTTGCTCCGGACCGGGTTCCCGACCAGCTCGTCGGTGAGGGCCTTGATGCCGGTCGCCTCGATGTTCCAGGTGCGGGTCCCCGCGATGTCCACGAGGATGATGTCCCCGATCAGGTAGTCGAAGTCGACGGACTCCTGCGTCTCGGGGTCCACCGCCTCGATGACAAGGAAGCCCGTCTCGAAGTCCTGGTTGCCGGTCCCGTTGAGCGCGTCGTAGGACAGGATCGACCGGGTGTCGTTGGGCGTGAGCAGGGCCTGGTTGTCGAAGACGTTCCAGGTCCCGGTCCCGTCGATCCAGAAGTAGTGGGCCAGCACGTCGCCGCGCACGCCCGGCGGGTTGCCGGGAAGCACGAAGCGCCGGTCCCCGTTCGTGTTGCTGACCGACACCACCGAGGCATAGCCGTTGGTGAAGTCGGAGATGTAGATCGGATAGATCAGGACGCTGCCCGGCACATGGTCATTGAGGCGGGGGACCGGCTGGCCCGAGGCCAGGCCGGCCAGCGCCCCGAAGGCCAGCGCGACAAGCGTCGCCTTCCGGATGTTGATCGTCATTTTGTGCGTCTCCGCAGGTTGTGTTGCGTTTGCTCTGCTGCCGCCTCCGTCCGGGTCCCCTACGGGAGCGGCGTCGACGGCAGGTTGTGATTGAAGGAATTCCTCCCGCTGTGATGGAGCAGGTGGCCGAACTCGTAGTTCGCGCCTGGAGCGATCACCCGCTGCACGACCGCGCCCACGAAGGGCGGGTCCTGGACCAGGTACCGGGTGATCGGGTTCACGGCCACGTCGCCGCTCACGCGCATCCAGCCGGAGTCCAGCTCCTCGGGAGGTGTGCGGGGATCCTCACCGCCGTGCAGGTTGCGGACCACCGAGGAGATGTTCTGCAGCGGGACCTGGGTCCAGCAGAAGAACGTGAACGTCCGGGAGAACTGGTCCTCCTCGTTGTCGTAGATCAGGAACCGGAGCCCGACCCGGAAGTCCGCGCCCAGGGGCGAGAGGAAGATGAGGTCGGCCCCCTGCGTGGTCAGGTTGCTGAGCTCGAGGAAGCTCGAGAGCAGGATCTCGTTGGGCCAGCGGACGTACTCCAAGCCGTTGAAATCGGCGGCGTTGTTGGCATTCCCGCCGTTGACGGCCCGATCGGCGAACCAGTAGCCGAGGCTGCTCCGGGCGTTCAGGCCCGGAACCGGGTTGTTCTCCTGGGAGAGGCTCTGGAAGGCCATGGCCGGGAAGCTGACGGACTCGTTCTCGCTGGTGTCCACGACGACCTCGTCGCCGACCAGGTAGTCGAAATCGATCAGCTCCTCGGTCTCCGGGTCCTCGGCCACGATGAAGAGCCACCCCAGCTCGGTCTGCGGGTTGTGGTCGCCCGCCAGGACCGTGAGGATGTCGTTGGGCGTGAGGAGCTCGGGGATGTCGGTGAGCTGCCACCCACCGGGCCCCTGGCCGGCGAAGGTCGCGTAGTAGAAGCGGACCTGCGTCGTGCCGAAGGGCGTCTGGGTGTTCGGCTCGATCGAGATGTTGCCGTTGGTGTTGGTCACGCTGATGACCGTTCCCGTGCCGGCGCCCCGGCGCGAGTCCACGACCGGATAGATGAGGACGCTCCCGGGCTCCAGGTAGATCGGCTGGGCCTGGAGCGCGGGGCCCAGCAGGGCGAGGGCGGCGACGAGCGGCCCCCAGGTCTTCGGATGCTTCGTCATGAGTTGCGTCTCCTGTGGGATGTTGCGTTCCGAAAGGCCCCGGCGGCCTGCGCCGCCCGGGCGATCGTTCAGCTCCGACCGTCCAGCCCGGAACCTCACCTCCTCCCGCGTACTCGACGGCCGGTGCAGAGCACCCCCGATCGCCGCGCCGGCGTCCGCGCCCCCTTCCCCGGCGGGAAGGAACAGGGCCGGTCCGACGCGGGGCGGGCCGCCGCCCGCCACGGCTCTACGGGGGAATGGAAGGGGGGCCGGGACACCCTCCGGATGGAACCGGAGCGCGACTCTCGGACGACTTCCCCTCTACTTCCCCGTAGATGGAAGGACTGACCGGTTCCGGTTGTCACAAATGGCGTTCCGCGCCGCGAAGACCCGGGGCTGCGCGTTGTCCAGGCACTAGGGCCCGTTGAGCGTGGAGCGTGCGCCGGGCGGGTCGACCCGCGGGCGCGCGGCAAGCGTGTCGGTCCCGGCCCGCAACGCATCGCCGGGGTTGACGAGCGTCAGCCGCTAGGGGCGCTTGGACCTGACCCTCGCCGGAGGTAGAGCCTTCCTTCTCCACGCCCCGACGAGAACGAGGGCCGGGGGGCGGCCCCCGGCCCTCGTTTGCGAAACGCGCGAAAGGACTAGTTGATCTCCGACGGCGGGAACTGGTGATACCAGCCCGACGGGCTGGAGGTCTCGTTGTTCTCGCCGCTGTGGTGGAGCAGCTCGCCGAACTCGAGGCCCGTGTAGGGCAGGACGCGCTGCGACCGCGCACCCACGAGGGGAGCGTCGAAGATGACCCGGCCGGTGAGGATGTTGATCGCATCGCCGCCGTCGATCCGGGCCCAGCCCACCTGCTCCTCGGACGAGGTGCCGCCGAGGCTGTCGAAGATCGAGGAGATGTCCAGCAGACGGACGCGGGTCCAGCAGGTGAAGAAGAAGTTCCGGGAGAACTGGTCCTCTTCGTTGTCGTAGATCAGGAAGTTGACGCCGACCCGATAGTCCCGGCCCAGGAGGGCCACGAGGGTGAGGTCACCCTCCATCGTGGCGCTCTGCTGGAAGAAGGAGGACATGAAGAGGAACTCGGGGAAGCGCTCGTACTCGGACCCGTCGAAATCGGCGCGACCGTCCTGGTCGCTGTCGGCCAGGCCGGCCCCGTTGGGCTGCGTGGCGCCGTTCGCGAGCGCCTTGAACCCCATGGCGTTGACGGCCCAGGTGCGGGCGCCGGCCACGTCCACGACCACTTCGTCACCGATGAGGTAGTTGAAGTTGATCAGGGCGTCGTTGGTCGGGTCCTCGGCGATCACGATCAGGAAGCCCAGCTCGAGCTCCGGATTGTGGTTGCCGGCGAGCACCGTGAGGATGTCGTTCGGCGTGAGGAGCTCGGGGATGTCCGTGAAGGTCCAGGGATCGGTCCCCTTGACGTACCAGTAGCGCACCTGGACCGTGCCCCGGGGCAGGTTGGTGTTGGTGTTGATGACCCGGTTCCGGTTGGTGTTGGTCACGCTGATCACTGTGCCCATCCCCTGTCCCAGACGCGAATCGACGACGGGGTAGATGAGCAGGCTGGAAGGCGTTTCGTAATTCGGCTGCGCCACCACGGACCCCACGAGGGCCACGAGCGCCGCGCCGATGAGCGAAAACTTGCGCATCACAGGTCTCCTGATGGTTTTGGTTGCCGATAGTGCCCGTGAGAAACGAGTCCGGACAGGTCCTGCGGTCCACTCTGTCCGGCCGGGGCGGCCCGGCCTTGGAAGGGGTCGGGGAGACGGCTCCCCGACCCCGTGGCGATCGATCAGGCCTGCCGCGCGCGGCCGCGGTCGGGCCTTGCGGACGCTACGGGAGCTCCGACGGCGGGAACTGGTTGACCCAGCCCGACGGCGAGGAGCTCTCGTTGTTCGCGCCGCTGTGGTGGAGCAGCCCACCGAACTCGAGTCCGGCGTACGGCAGGACGCGCTGGGTCTTGGCGCCCACGATCGGGGCGTCGAAGATCACGCGGCCGGTGAGGATGTTGATCGCATCCCCGCCGTCGATCCGGGCCCAGCCGACCTGCTCCTCGGACGAGGAGCCGCCGAGGCTGTCGAACACCGAGGAGATGCTCAGCAGCGCAACGCGGGTCCAGCAGGTGAAGAAGAAGTTGCGGGAGAACTGGTCCTCTTCGTTGTCGTAGATCAGGAAGTTGACGCCGACCCGATAGTCCCGGCCCAGGAGGGCCACGAAGGTGAGGTCACCCTCCATCGTGGCGCTCTGCTGGAAGAACGAGGAGAGGTAGAGGAACTCGGGGAAGCGCTCGTACTCCGAGCCGTTGAACTCGGCGCGGCCGTCCGAGTCGAGGTCGGCCAGAGCCGCCCCGTTGGGCTGCGTCGCGCCGGTCCCGAGGGCCTTGAAGCCCATCGCGTTCATGTTCGTGGTCCGGGCGCCGGCCACGTCGACGACGACCTCGTCACCGATGAGGTAGTTGAAGTTGATCAGGGCGTCGTTGGTCGGATCCTCGGCGATGATGATCAGGAAGCCGAGTTCGAGCTCCGGATTGTGGTTGCCGGCGAGCACCGTGAGGATGTCGTTCGGCGTGAGGAGCTCGGGGATGTCCGTGAAGGTCCACGGATCGGTCCCCCGGACGTACCAGTAGCGCACCTGGACCGTGCCCCGGGGCAGGTTGGTGTTGGTGTTGATCACCCGGTTCCGGTTGGTGTTCGTCACGCTGATCACCGTGCCCATCCCCTGGCCGAGACGCGAGTCGACGATGGGGTAGATGAGCAGGCTGGACGGCGTGTCGTAGTTCGGCTGCGCCATCGCGGACCCCACGAGGGCCACGAGCGCCGCGCCGACGAGCGAGAACTTGCGCATCACAGATCCTCCTGACTGGAAACCTTCAATTGTGCCCGTGTGTTTGCGAATCACGAATGTGAATTGACAGCGAACGAGTGTGAGACCTTGACCCGTTCCCGATCTCACTCCCGATCCTGGTGCGCCTTTGCGGTCTCGCCCGCCTCACCTCCTTTCCCATTTGGTCGCAGGAGAGAGCGTCCTGCCCCCGATGCGGGGGCACGCTCCGACGCCGCGGCCGAAACCGACACGGCGCTGATCGGTGGAGCCACTGCTCCGCTCCCGACCCTCCACGGAGTCTCAGGACCGGACGGCGGATCGCCGCCGGCCTACTTCAACTTGATGGTCTGCTCCTTCTTCAGGTAGACGATCTTCCCTTTCTCCAGGGAAAGCGTCACCTTGCCGTAGTAGCCTTCGCGGATGAGCCGCAGGATCTCTTCGAGATACTGGCGGTTCTGTTCTTGGCTCTCCATGGCGCTCCGGGGACGGTTCGCCACCGGGGAGTCGGCCCCTCGGAGGAGAACGGAGGTCACCTGGATGAAGGTCGCCGGCGCGGGAGCCGGCGTCCGGTGGATCGAGGCGTGGGTGGATGCGACCGAGGAAGAGCAAGGTCCGGGCCATCGGTGCGGTGCGCGTCGTGGCGCGTGATTGTTCCAGGATGAAAGGGCGCGGGACGCGCGGGTTACGCGCGTCGGACCTGCGCGGACGCGTCCGGCAGGCGGAGGGAGCGGATGTACAGCCGGTCCGGCACGGACGATGCGCCGGTGGCCGGGAAGCGGGCTAAGAACCGTACGCAAAGACACTAGCGCCGGCGTCCACAAATGTGAGCAGCCGGTCGCGAACACAAGACATCCGCCTGCCTCTTCTCCCGCCCCGAGAGAAGAGGGTCGCGGAGCGGCCGACTCGGTTGTCCCGACATCGGCCGCTCCGCGCGCCGGACGAGGCCGGCGCACCTTGCTTTTCCCCAGCCGCCCTCCCTTGCGCGAGACCCCCGAAGGCGACGTCTCGCGAGAAACCGGACCTACCGGCCCCGAGAAACGCGCGGGCCGCCGGGGGTCCGATCGATGCCGAGGGAACCCCCGACGGCCGGCGGCCGCGGAAAGGTCACCCGACCCGATTCTCTCAGCATCGGAACGTGACCAGGTCAACGCGAGGCCGCTGCCTCGCGACGACCGTCTTTGGCTTGAAAGGCGCTCGAGGACCGCGGGGTCCCGGGCGTCTCGGAAGAGTGGCTCTTCGCAGGGGGGAGGGAGTTGTTTCATCCCCCAGTGAGCAATCGTGGTGCCAACGGGCCCTTGAAAGCAGGAGGAATCTCACCGGCGTAAAGCGCTCCCGCCCACGTCCATGCGGACTTGGGCTCCAACGCGGCAGGCAGGGCTGCGGCCTCCGTCCAAGGCTCTCGACGCAGGCCGGGCCCGGCGCGGGGCCAAGCGTCGCAAGGTGATGGTGTGAATCGCTTTGTCGGGGAGACTCGGCTCGCAACAGGCCGTTCATCAGGAGAACGCCTCAGTCGGGGGGCCCCGAGCGCCTGCGAGGCGCCGTGTCGGGTTGCGAGCGCAGATGCCAGGTGAGCCAGACGAAAAGCGGCCGGGAGACGGGGGTCTCCCGGCCGAGCAGATGATCCGGCAGTACTAGTTGACGTTGTCCGGCGGGAACTCGTTTCCGTTCTGAAAGCCGCTGTGGTGGAGCAGGTGGCCGTACTCGAAGCCGGCCGCGGGCAGGATGCGCTCCACATAGGCGCCCAGAAGGGGCGGGTCCTGGTTCGTCGGGTTCGCCGGGGGCGTCTCGCTGGCCCACTGCTGTCCCGTGATCAGGTTGAAGGCGACGTTGCCGTCGATCCGGGCCCAACCGGTGGGGAGCTCGCCCGAGCGGCCGCCCAGGTTCCGGGTGATCAGCGAGACGTCGGAGAGCTTCACGCTTGTCCAGCAGATGAAGTCGAAGGACCGGCTGAACACATCCTCCTCGTTGTCATAGAAGAGGAAGTTCACGCTGATCCGGAAGTCCCGGCCCAGCATGCTCACCAGGATGAGCTCGGTCTCGAGGGCGCCGTTCTGCTGGAAGAACCGGTTCATGTAGAGGACGTCGGGCCAGTAGTCGTACTCGGTGCCGTCGAAGTCGACCGCGCCATTCGCGTTGAGGTCGGTCGTCGTCCGGATGCCAAGGAGGCCGTTCTGGAAGGGCAGGAGCGACTTGAAGGGGATCGCCGTGAGCGACCACGTGCGGTTGCCCTGGACGTCAACGAGGATCTCGTCGCCGATCAGGTAGTTGAAGCTGATCGGCACCTGGGTCTCGGGGTCCTGCGCGATGATGATCAGGAAGCCGAGCTCAGTCTGCGGATTGTGATCCCCGGCGAGCACGGTGAACATGTCGTTGGGAGTCAACTGCTCGAAGCGATCGGTGATCTGCCAGTTGTTCCGGCCCTCGACGTAGAAATACTGGATCTGGACGTCACCAACTCGGAAGTTGTTGTTGCGAATACGACGGTCGCCCAGGGTGTTGGTCACGGAGATCACCGTGCCCATCCCGAGGCCCAGACGGGAATCGACCTGCGGATAGAGCAGGACGCTGCCCGGCTCCATCTCGCGCGGCTGGCCCGTGGCCGACACGCCCGCCAGCCCGAGCACGAGCATGGCCACCGCCACCTTCTTCAGGACGTTGAACGACATCTCTTCTTTCCTCCTACCTGGGGTCCACCCTCGGACCCCTGTTCGCCACTCGGGGGCTCCGCCCCGTCCTCCACACGAGACCGACCTCAGCCTCGCTGCTCTTCGTTCCTCGCTCTCAGGCCTTCCGGAACCGCCATCCCGCACCTCCTTCTCCGGCACGCGCCGGTGACGCAGGCGATCCCTCGGAGTTCCATTTGCCGCCGCCGGTATTCCGCCCCGACTCCGGGCCCCGGCGGCCCTCGGCGCGGCTGTCCACCGCGCACCCGTCGTCGGTCTGAGCTTCTCCCCCGCCCTCGGGGGGCTTCCTCCTCAGTTCTTGATCTTGATGGTCTGCTCCTTTTTGAGGAAGACGATCTGCCCCTCCTCGAGGGAGAGGGTCACCCGGCCGAAGTAGCCGGAACGCATCAGCTTCCGGACCTCGTCCAGGTATTTCCGGTTGGCTTCGCTCTTCTGCATGGCCGCCCTTCCCCCGTCCTCAAGAACCGGGTTCCAAGCACCAGTCTCCCGCCCGGGAGACACATTAGATCGACAACCGGAAGGCCAAGACAGTCGTGGAACGGCATCTCAATAACAATTACCGTGCCGCCGTTTCTTCCGGCTGATGGCTGCATGCCTTTCGCAACCGTCGATGCAACAGTGCCTTGTGACATGCTCCGTGGGCCAGGCGATGGCCGGCTTCCTCGGTGTCGTGCGCGCTGTACAGGGTGCTTCATCCGGCTTCGCAGGCTCGTCACAAGTGCGCCCCTGGCGCCGTGATCCGTCATGACGACGAGAAGAGGAACGCGTGTCGCTCCCGCGCGACATGGCCTGCGGTGTGGTCCGATGTGAAGGACGTTGAAAGCACAAACAGCGGAGGCCGCCCAGTTGGGCGGCCTCCGCGAGATTGCTTGCGAACTGTGCAGATCGTCAGAACCGGATCGGGAGCGAACGCCCGTCCTGATAGCCGTCCTGGTGCAGCAGGCGCATCCCCTGGAAGAGGATGGCCGGCGGCGCGTTGATGGTCGAGATGTGCGCCCCGATGAAGGGCGGGTCGTCCACGAGCTCGCCGGTGTAGATGTTCGTTGCGACACGCCCATCCACGCGCGCCCAACCGGTCCGGGCCTCGCCGCCCGGGTTCTGCCCGTTCAGGTTCGGGAACATCGTGACCGCACTGATCTGGTCGAGCCGCACCTTCGTCCAGCAGACGAAGCTGAACGTCCGCGAGAACACGTCCTCGCGGTTGTTGTAGATGAGCCAGTCCAGGTCGACGCGGAAGTCCTGCCCGAGAGTGGTCAGGAGCACGAGCTCGTCGATGATGCCGCTCGGCACCTGCTCCATGAAGGAATCGACGAAGAGGACGTCCGGAAACCGCACGTACTCGGTGTTGTTGAACTCCGCGCGGCCGTTGCCGTTCACGTCCGTGATGGAGTAGGGGGTCGGGCGGTTGGCCTGGATCGAGTAGGCGACCGTCGCGTAGCAGACGTTGCCTACCATGTCCACGACGACCTCCTTGCCGATCAGGTAGTCGAACTCGATCGCCAGCTCGGTCTCGGGGTCCTCGGCGACCACGTAGAGGAAGCCTTCTCCCTGCTCCGGGTTGTGATCGGCCGTGATCACCGTGAAGATGTCGTTCGGCGTGAGCCGCTCGACACGATCGAACACGCGCCAGTTGCGCTGCTCGATGTAGAAATAGTGGACGTTCACGTCCCCCCGGCGGAAGTTGTTGGCGAGGACCCGGCGATCACCGTTCGTGTTGGTCACGCTGATCAGCGAACCCTTGCCCGCCTGGTTCATCCAGAGGGGGTAGATGAGAAGGCTCCCCGGCTGGTACTGGAGCGGCTGGGCGCAGAGGGAGCTGGTGAGCCCCCCGGCGACCAGGACGCAGGCCAGGAGGGGCCTCGTGGCCAATCGGTTCATGTCTTCCTTTCCTCCTATCCGTCCTTTGGTTCCCACGTCAGTTGACGTTGTCCGGCGGGAACTCGTTCCCATTCTGGAAGCCCGTCTGATGCAGGAGGTCTCCCGCACCGAAGGTCGGGGCCATGAGCATCCGCTGCACGAAGGAGCCCATGATCGGCGGGCTGTACGTTCCGCTCCCGCCCTCATTCCTCCAGATGACACCGGTCAACAGGTTGACCGCGCCGCTCCCGTCGATTCGGCACCACCCCGAGCGGAACTCGTTGGGGTTGCCACCGAGGTTGCGGAAGACGTTGGAGATCTGATCGAGGGTGACGGAAGTCCAGCAGATGAAGTCGAAGGTCCGGCTGAACACGTCCTCCTCGTTGTCATAGATGAGGAAGCCGACACTGATCCGGAAATCCTGCCCCAGCAGGGACACCAGGATCAGGTCGCCCGTGACGAGGGCGCTGACCTGATGGAACGAATCCAGGTAGAGCTTGTCCGGCCAGTAGTCGTACTCGATCCCATCGAAGTCCACCGCGCCGTTGGCGTTCCCGCCGTTGGCCAGGGGATCCGTGAAGAAGTGGCCGGTGCCCGACCGCGGGCCGCCCGTGATCAGGGCCTTGAACGGAATGGCCGGCAGGTCCCAGATCTCGTCGCCCACGACGTCCACCACGATCTCGCTCCCGATCAGGTAGTCGAAATCGATGGCCGTCTCGGTCTCGATGTCGGTGGCGATGACCAGCAGGAAGCCCAGCTCCATCTGCGGATTGTGGTCTCCCGCGAGAACCGTCAGGGTGTCGTTCGGGGTCAGGAACTCGGCCAGGTCCGTGAGCCCCCAGGGCACGGTCCCCGCGACGTAGTTGTAATGCAGACGGACGTCACCACCCCGAAGGTTGTTGGGAAAGACGATCCGGCTGGAATTCGTGTTCGTGACGTTGATGATGGTCCCCCGCCCCGCCCCCAGACGCGAGTCGACCTGGGGGTAGAGGAGGATGCTGCCCGGCTCGAGCTGCCGCGGCTGCGCCGGCGCGACGGTCGCCAGGCACCCTGCCATGAGCAGAGGGACCAACGCCCTCAGCGATCGGTTCATTACTCTCTTTCCTCCATTGCTTGCCCGGCCCGGAGACTCCCGGGTCGGATCCTCCACTACCGACCGGCGCCCTCGCGGGGCGCCCCACCTATCCGCATCCAGCGCACCTCCTCCCACCGCCCCGGCCGCCCCCAACCACGGGCGACCTTGCTCTCCCTGGAAAACAAAAGCCCGGGGACACGCATTGATGCCGGGTCCCCGGGCTTCCGAGGCGCCGACCCGATTCTCCCGGCATCGGAGCTGTTCCCTACGGGACTCCTCCGCACTCGAGGCATCGGAGCCACGGTGCCGCCGGAGCGGACGAGCCAGCCGTGCCCAGTGTCTGGTTCACCGCCGCTCTGCCGCGCCCAGAAGCAACCGCATCACCCCTTTCACAAATGCCGGGCCGGCCTCCGGGACTTCAGCAGGACTCTGCGGTCCCCGTGGAACCCGCCGGCAGTGCATGGGTTGTGTCACCGCCCCTCCTGTAGGTGGCAAAGGCCCCGGGCGTCGGCCGGGACTCGCGGTCGAAAAAAATCAGCAGCACGTTCACCTTCGTGTGCCTTCACAAGGGGGGTACGGCGAGCCGGCGGGAAGCAAGGAAAGAGACCTATCGGAGAAAGCTGCGACCCGGAGCTGTGCGAGGTCTCTCTCGGGGCCCTCAGTTCTCCGTGTCGGGGGGGAACTCGTTCCCGTTCTGGGCGCCCGAGTGGTGGAGCAGGTGTCCATACTCCATTCCCATGGGGCCCATGATCCGCTCGAGGACGGCGCCCAGGATGGGCGGATCGAGGGTGACCGGGACCTGGCCTTCGTTGCGCCAGTACGCGCCGTTGAGGATGTTCACCGCGTAGCGGCCCATCAGCCGCATCCAGCCCGTCTGCGCCTCCGTCGCCCGCCCGCCCAGGCTCCGGGTGATCTGCGAGATGTCCGTCAGCCGGACCCGCGTCCAACACAGGAACTGGAAGGTGCGGCTGAAGACGTCCTCTTCGTTGTCGTAGATCAGGAAGTCCATCTCGACCCGGAAGTCCCGACCGAGGAGCGTCACCAGGATCAGCTCGGTCTCCAGGGTATTGCTCTGCTGGAAGAACCGGTCCAGGTACAGGACCCCGGGGAAGGTCTCGTACTCGAGGCCGTCGAGATCCGCGGACCCGTTGCCGTTGAGGTCCGTGAAGGCATGGTTCGTGTTGCTGCGTGGCTGCCCATTGGCGAGCGCCTCGAACGGGACCGCCGGGAGCAGCGTGGTCCGGCCCGTCAGCACGTCCACCAGGAGCGACTCGCCGATCAGGTAGTTGAAGGTCACGGCGCGCTCGGACTCGGGATCCCCCGCCAGCACGATCAGGAACCCCTGGTTAAGGTCCGGAGCGTGCTCGGAGGCCACCACGGTGAGGGTGTCGTTGGGCGTGAGGTACTCCACCCGGTCGAACGCGCCCCAGGGCGCGGCCCCCTCGACGTAGAAGTAATGGGCGCGCACGTCGCCCTCGCGGAAGTGGTTCACCGGGGAGACCATCCGGCTCGCGTTGGTGTTGGTGATCGAGAGGGTCGTGCTCCGCCCCATCATGGCCCGCGAGTCCACGAGAGGGTAGACGAGCAGCGATCCCGGGCGGAACTCGCTCGGGGCCGCCAGGACCGTCGGAGCGGGAGCGGCGAGGAGGAGGAGCGCGATCGCGACGATTCCGGCCGGCAGCCGGCACGTACGAACGACCCGGCCATCGCGGGGCTGGGGGCGCCGCTGCCCCGTCCCGGTGCGCATCACGACCCCGGAGGGGGCGGACCTGCTTTCCGCGGGAGCGGCCATTGCTCTTCCTTTCCGCCTGACGGCCGCGTAATGGGCCGTCGGTGCCCTGCGGAAAGGCCGACAGGGGACCGGAACGTCCCATCGCGCGGGCCGTCGCCGGTCCCCTAGGGGGACCTGAGCTCCGACCCGACTGTCTCGGCATCGGACGCCTCGCCGGCCTTTCGGCCGGCCGGTCCTGCCCGATCCGCCCGGAATCCGGCGCGGAACACGGGGAGGACCTACGTCACCAGGATCTCGGCTGTCAGATCAACCGTCTGCCAGTCTGCCACAAAGCCCGTGCCAGCCCTGGCCCGTTCCTTCCGGAGCGAACCAACTCTCTTCCGCCGAAGGCGTTTCGCCGCTGGCCTGCTCCCGGGGAACAGCGCGCTCCGGGCCGGCCGTGTCGAGAAACCTCCCCATCGAAAGCGCGCCGGCGTCGAATCCGAAGGTCAGCGTCCCTCTTTACGCGAGGCGGCCGGGAGGCCCGAGGCGTTCCCGGCGGGGACTTCACGCGTCCGGCTCACTTCTGGCCCAGGCCAGGCGGTTCGTACTTGCGATACCAGGTTCCATCGATGCGCAGCCACTGGTCCTTGACCATCGTCTCCATGTAGGGGTTCTTCAGCCCCTTGACCATGGGGTGCTCGATCTTGACCTCGACCTTCACGGTCAGCATCGCCTGGTTGCCGTTGATCTCCACCTTCTCGATGGTGAATCCCAGGTACTGGATCACTCCGCGCTGGGCCTTGAAGTCCGAGAGGCTGATCTCTTCCTTGATGCGGGGCTCGGTCATCTCGTAGTTCCGGTCCCAGTCACCCTTGAGTCGGGCGTTCCAGAACTCCGCGCATCGGGCCCGCACCTCCTTGTCGGCCTTGGCGGGATCCTGCGAAGCGCCGGCCCCACCGTTCTTCATGGCGACCACGGCGGCCAGGCCCACCGGCACCACCGCAGCGACCAGCCACCCGACCCGTCTTCCCATCCTCGACATGACGACCCTCCTGCTCCGGGCGAACCCGGAAGAACACCTGGATTCCTCCATGGTCGGACCGCCCAACCCCGGCCATCCTCCCGCGCGAAGCGCAGGGAAACCGCGCCGGAGAGCTGGCAAACCACGGACCGGTTGCACTCCCGGAACGCCGGGCGCTTGCATCTATCGGCCAGATCGGGGTGTGGGATCGAGCGCTTTGCACCTGGCGGCGAGCCGACCGCCGGGCGGACCGTCGAAAAGAATCGACAGGCGGTCAAGGGCGGCGCCGCGCCCGGGGATCCTGCGGAGTCGACCGCTCCGCGCAGGCCAGGTCCTCCGCGTCCCCCGTCTCCAGCGCCACGTGCCAGAGCGCTCCGCCGCGGACCCGGGCGGGGATGGACTCGTCCCGACCCAGCGCGCGGAGCCGGGCGAGCGCCGCCTCCCGGTCGGGTCCGGCGGTCCGCAGCACGGCCTCGATCACCTCCCGCTCGGGACCGCCGGCCGGGAGCACAGAGGTCACCTCCTCGACCTCCTCGGGGCGGGCCCGTGCCTCGGCCGACGCCGCGAGGATCAGCGCGAGCGCGAACCGGAGCGGCCGATCACCCGGCTGCTTCCCGAGCGCTGCCCTGAGTTCGCGCGCCGCCTCCGCGTCCCGGCGTTCGGAGACCAGCAGGTCGGCACGGAGGCCCCGCAGCGGAAGCTCGATCGGGGCAGGCCAGTTTTGCCGGTCGAGCAGGAGGCCGAGCGCGCGCTCCACGGGCGCGCCGTGGCGTGCCTGAGCTCGCAGAGCCTCGACCAGCCCCTCCGGAGCGGCAGCGTCGCGGCGCAGGGCGGAGGCGAGCGCATCGGCGGCCTCGTCCGGCCGGCGGGTCGCCAGGGCCACGTTCCCGCGACGGACATCCACCCACGAGGACGGCCCGCTCGAGGCCTCCATGTCGGCGACGATCCGGGCGGCTCCGGCGGAATCGCCCGCACGGAGCATGAGCCAGAAGAGCCCGTCGGAAGCGCTGCGGAGGCCCGGGTCCTCGCGCAGCGCCCTCCGGAAGGCCCGTTCGGCGCCGGGAGCGTCCCCGAGGGCCCGGCGGAGCACCCCCAGGTTGTTCCATCCGGCCGCGTCGCCGCGGGACCGCCCGAGCGCCTCCTCCAGGGTGCGCGCCGCCTCGTCCATCCGCCCGGTCGCCGAGAGCACCGTCGCCAGGTGCGAGGCTCCGGAGGAGGCCTCCGGATGGTCCCGCAGGAGCCGTCGGTATTCCGCTTCCGCCGCGGTGAGGTCCCCCCGCTCCCGGAGCAGGTTCCCCAGGTTCAGCCGGGCCGCGGCGTTCCCGGGCTCGCGCCGCAGCGCCTCGCGGAGCTGTGTCTCGGCCTCGGAGGCGCTCCCCGCCTCGAGCAGGATCAGCGCGAGCTCCACGCGGGCCTCGGAGCGGTCCGCGTCCAGCGCCAGGGCCTGCCGCAGGTCTCCTTCGGCCGCGGGTCGGCGCCCGAGCCGTCGAAGGACCGCGCCCCGGCGAACGAGCGTCCCGGAGTTCTCGGGGTGGATGGCGCACGCCTCGTCGAGGAGCGTGAGGGCAGCCCCGATGTCTCCGCGGGCGGCCAGCGTCACGGCAAGGTTGGCGCGCGCCCTGGCGCAGCGGGGCGAGGCGGCCACCGTGGCGCGGAAGAGCGTCTCGTCATCGCGCCAGTCTCCGGCGCGGACGAACGCACGGATGCCGAGCGCGCCGAGAAGGGCCGCGAGCCCCGCCGTTGTGAAGCGGCGGGGCGCGTGGACCAGGACTGCGGCGCCGGCCACCGCGATCCCGATCAGCGGCACGTAGAAGAGCCGGTCGGCGCGGATGCTGCCGATCGGGAAGAAGAGGCTGGACACCGGAAGCCACGTCGCCAGCGCGAACCAGAGCCCGGCCCGGTATCCGCGACAGCCTCGCCCCAGTGCGAGCAGGGAGGCCAGAGCGGCGATCCCGAGGAGGACTCCCCAGGCCTCCGGGGTGTCGAACCCCGCCACCACGCGGGTGTCATCGAAAGACGCGTCGGCGGTGAGGCGCCAGGGGAGGATCGTGGCTCCGACCTGGAGGAGGAGGACCTTGAACGCGGTCAGCAGGCGCAGGGCCGGAGGAGCGGCGACCATGGGGTTGTCCCCGAAGGGCACGTCAGTGGCCCCCGGCAGCGCGTGCCGGCCCAGGACCAGGAAACGAAGCGCCAGCACCAGGGCCGCCGGCACCGACACGGCCCACGCCCACGCGCGCAGGTGAGGCGACCGGCGGCGCCGCTCGACGAGCCTCCGGATTCCGAGAAGCAGGGGAAAGGCGATCGCGCTCTCCTTGGCGAGCAGGGCCAGCCCGAAGAGGAGGCCGAGGGCGACCGGTTTCCGCGCCAGCAGGGCGGCGAGCACCAGCGTGCCCGCGAGCAGGTCGGCGCGGCCCACCCCCGAGGCGACCGGCTCCACGGTCAGGGGATGCACGGCGAAGAGCGCGCCGGCCGCGAGGCCCGCTCTCGGTCCGGCCCACCGCCGGGCGAGGCCGGCTGCGAGAAGAGCCGCCAGCCCATGGAGGAGGACATTGCCCAGGTGCACGCCGAAGGCGCGGTCCCCCCAGAACCAGGCATCGACGACGTGGCTGAGCGCCGCGAGCGGTCGATAGAGCCCGGCCTCGGGCGCGCCCGACCAATGAGGCCGGCTCCAGAGCCGAAGGGCCTCGCTGCCCCCCGCCTGGGCCGCGCGGGCGACGATGAAGCGATCGTCGAAGGTGAGCTCGTGGCCGAGGGACCGACCGTGCACCGCCAGCGTCAGGGCCAGGAGGGCGGCCGCAGAGAGCAGGCGCATTCGGGCCCATGATAGGCGATGAGAACGAAAGACGCGGCCTGACTCTCCTTTGGAGAGCCAGGCCGCTCGTGCGAATGCGAGAGGGTCTAGTTGATCGGGAGGCCGTTGCCCCGATTGCCGATGGCGCCCGGCACCGGTACCACCTCGCCCTCCTGGTGGAGGATGTTGGCGGCCCAGTAGCCGATCGTCCCTAGGTTCAGCTCATGGATGAACGCGCCATGCACCGGCGGTTCTGCATAGAACTGCCCCAGTCGGATGACGAAATCAGGCCGGATCCAGAACCACCCGGTTTCGAGCTCCGTCGACACTCCGTTGAGGTCCCGCGTGAAGGGGAGGAGATCCCTGATCCGGAGCCGGGTCCAGCAGTTGAACGAGAAGAACACGGACCGGAAGTCCTCGTTGTTGTTGTAGAAATTCGAGCGGAGGTTGATGGTCTCGCCAAAACGGAAGAGGGGGGTCAGGAGCACCACCTCGTCCCTGAAGATGTCCGTCGTCTGCTCCAGGAAGAGCGGGGCGGAGAGCACCTCGGGGAACTGGTCGTACTCGTCGTCGTTGAAGTCGGCCTCCCCGTCGTTGTTCTCGTCCGAGAACATGTACCCCTGGATGTTGCGGTTCGAGGTCTCGGCGAGGCTCTCGAAGCCGATCGCGGGAAGGGCGTAGAGGTACATCTGGGGCGAGCCCGTCACCACCATCTCCTCGCCGATCAGTCCGCTGAAGTATGGAGTGGTCGCGAGCTCGTCGTCGAAGTCGATGGCACGACGGGTGTTCACGTCCGCCGCGACCACGTAGAGCCACCCCTGGACGGGACCGGAGATCCCCACGTGTTCAGAGGCCAGCACCGTGAAGGTGTCTCCGGGCGAGAGCTCCACGTCGATGTCGAAGAGACTGCACCCGCTGGTCGTGTAGATGACGTAGAAGAAGCGCGCGAGCACGGCGCCGCGCCTCACGCCGTACTGAGGAACGAACGACTCGTCCGTGTTGACGTTCGTCACGGTGATGAGCGTTGCCGTGGAGCTCCCGACGTCCAGGATCGGGTAGATCAGGAGGCTGCCCGGCCGGTACTGCTTGGGTCCGAGGTTGGGCCCGAGGTCCTGGTTGATCTGTGCGTTGGCCACCCCGGCCGCGAGGACCGCGCCGAGGAGGAACGCCAGCTTTGTCCGATTCATCTATGACTCCTTTGAACTCTCATTCGTTGTCTGTGTCACGGAAGGCTATCGGGCGAGGAAAGCACCCGATCGCTCCCCGTCCCACCACAGGAGCGTGCCGGCGGTGAAGCCGACGGCCCCGACGTCGGCGCGATGAACGAAGGCCCCAAGGATGGGGACATTGTCCGTCGGCACGCTCGTCACACGGTTCACGCCGAAAGCGCCCCGGGCATCGATCCACCCCGTGAACAACTCGTCGGGTCCGTTGTTCCGTTGAGGGTTCTGGAAGATGACGTGCGGGTTCAGGTTGAAGATCCTCGTCCGGGTCCAGCAGTCGAAGTCATAGAAGTATGAGCCGGGGTTCTCCCGGTTGTCCCAGACGTTGCCCGCGACCGTCGTCCGGATGTCCGCCCCATCGGCGCGACCCAGCAGGAAGACGATCTCGTCGTTGAGCACGCCCGGAACGGTCCCCTGGTCCAGGTACATCGGCTGGTAGAGGATCGCCGGGAACTGGTAGTACTCGACCCCATTGAAGGTCAGCAGACCATCGGGGTTGTTGTTGGAGCCGGCGCCGTCGGTCACCCTCCAGCCCTGGATGGTCTCGCGTTGATTGCGATCCTTGTTGGCCTCGGACTTGAACGGGATCGCGGGCATGGAGAACAGGTAGTTCTGCGGCTGTATCCCGACGATGATCGCTTCGCCCGTGAGGAAGTCGAAGTCGATCGGATCGATGTTGTTGTCAGGGCTCACGGCGTAGGCATACATGAAGCCCCGGGCCCCGACCGGGAGACTGCCGAGGGACGACACGAGCAGGCTGAAGGTGTCACCCGGGCTCAGGTTCTCCTTGCCGTCTTCCTTCTGCCATCGTGGATCCGTATCGAGCGCCCAGAGGATGTTCCAGACCACCGCCACGTCGCCCCTCCTGATCTCGTTCGGAGGGAACGTGCCGGGGACGACCCGGAAGTCGGTGTTGGTGTTCGTGAAGCACACCACCGTGTCCTCGTTCGCGGTCTTCTGGATCAGCGGGTAGATCAGGAGGCTGCCCGGCCGGTTCCCTTCGGGGTGCTGGGCGGAGGCGACCCCCGCCGCCACGAAGAGGGCCAAGGCGGCCATGACCATGTCCTTCCTTGTCATCGAACGAACCTCTCTATATCCGTTTTGATCTTCTCGTGAGCAGTCCGGAAACCGCTCTACCATGTCCCATATCGAGCCTCAATTGCCGTTGGGCAGGCCGTTCCCGCGGTTGGGCAGCAGGTTCGGTGGAATCGGGTTGACCTCGCCCTCCTGGTGGAGGAGGACGGAGGCCCAGTATTGCGTTTGCCCCGGATTGAGCTGATGGATGAAGGCTCCGTGCACCGGGGGATCGGCCACGTAGCCGCCGAAACGTGCGAGCTGGTAGGGATCGATCCAGAACCAGCCTGTCGCCGCCTCGGTCGGGATGCCCCCGAGGTTCTGCGTGTAGGAGGAGATGTTGCGGATCCTCAGCCTGGTCCAGCACGTGAACGAGAAGGTCCGGGAACGGGCATCCTCGTTGTTGTTGTACCAGAAGGAGTTCAGGTCGATGCGGTTCCCCACCTGGAAGATGGGAGTGAACAGGACGAGCTCGTCCTGGAGGGCCGAGTTGTTGAGCGACTGCTCCAGGAAGGTCGGCTGTGAAAGGACTTTCGGGAATTTCTGGTACTCCTCGTCACCATCGAAGTCCGCCTCGCCGTCGTTGTTCTCGTCCGTGAAATCATAGCCCTGCCGGTTCCGCCTCGCGTCGTCCGAGACGGCCTTGAAGGACAGCGCGGGCAGAGCGTACAGGTACATGTGCGGGGCGCCCTGGACGACCATCTCCTCGCCGATCAGCCCCGAGAACTCCGTCTGGGCCCCGGAGAGCTCGTCGTCGAAGTCGATTGCGCCTCCTCCCTCGATGTCAGCGGCGATCACGTACAGCCATCCCTTGATGTCGCCCTGAAGCCCGAGATGGGTCCGGACGGAGACGGCGAAGGTGTCTCCTGGAGTGAGGTCCACGGAGTCATCGAAGATCGTGCAGCCCGAAGGGAAGAGGATCACGTAGAAAAAGCGGGCCGTCACCGCGCCGTACTTGATGTTGGTGTTCTGGACGAAGCGGTCGTCCTTGTTCACGTTCGTGACGCAGACGATCGTGTCCGTTGCGCTCGCCACGTCGATCACCGGGTAGATCAGCAGGCTCCCGGGCCGATGGAGCGAAGGCCCCTGGTCCACCGGCAGGTTCTCGTTGATCTGGGCGCCTGCCGGTACCGCAAGAGCGGCGCCGAACAGGATCGCCAGGCTCAGTCTCATCATCGAATTGGCTCCTATCGTTGTGCGCTCTCGCGCCTACCGGTTCAGGAAGGCGCCCGGATCCCGGTACACGCCGTCCCACCACAGAAGGGTCCCCGCCGTGAAGCCCACGGGACCGAGGTCGGCCCGGTGCACGAAGGCGCCCAGGATCGGGACATTGGAAGTCGGCGTCCCGCCAAACAGGGGAGTTCCGAAATCACCCTTGATGTCGATCCAGCCCGAGAAGAGCTCGAAGCTCTGTCCGGGTGAGCGGACCTGTTCGGGGAAGTTCACGTTCGGGTTCAGGTTTTCGATGTTGGTGCGCGTCCAGCAGATGAACGAGAAGGAAGCGAACGAGAAGCGCCGCTCCTTGTTGTCCCAGACATTCCCGACGCAGGTCGTGATGATGTCCCGGCCGTCGGCTCGTCCAAGGAGGAGCACGATCTCGTCATTGAGAACGTTGTTCGGCACCGACGATTGGTCCAGGAAGAAGGGCTGATACAGGATCGCAGGGAACTTCAGGTACTCCTCACCGTTGAAGTCCAGGCGACCGTTCGCATTGCCCGGACCGGCGCCGTCCGTGAAACACCACCCCTGGACATTGCGGGGCTGGCCGCTGTCATCGTCACACGCCTTGGACCTGAAGGGGATGGCTGGGAGCGCGAACAGGTAGTTCTGCGGCTGGATCCCGACGACCAGCGCCTCGCCTTCGAGGAAGTCGAAGTCGATCGGGCCGACACCGTTCGGATCGTCCGCGTACATGTACATGAAGCCCCGGAAGGGCGTGGTGATGTTGGCAAAGACCGATGCCAGGGCGCAGTACGTGTCGCCCGGGGTCAGATCGATCTGGCCATCCTGGATGCTCCAGGTGTTGGACCCCAGGGGGGCATACGCCAGGGTCCACTTCACCTCGACGTCACCCTTTCGCAGGGGGTAGCCCGTCACGACCTGGTTGTTGGTGTTTGTGTTGGTCACGCAGATGAGCGTGTCCTCACTGTTCGACTTGGTGATCAGGGGGTAGATCAGGAGGCTACCGGGACGGTTCGCTTCCGGCTGGGCAGAGACGTATCCCGCCCCCAGGAAGAGAACCAGCACGGCAGCCGTCGCAAGGTTCCTTCTCATCGAAACCACCTCACAAAGTTCAGAAAGTCCTTGGGTGCATTAGACCGGGTGCGGCACGTCCCTCTTCGCGGTGGCCGAAGCGGCCGCCACTCCCTTTCCACCAGGCATGATCCGCGAACTCCGTCGCGGACTGCCACTCAGTATCATCTGCCGGGTCTGAGCCCCTCCTTTCTCTGTCTAGCCTCCAAACAGTCCCTCGCGGTTCTGTATCCCGCAGGCTTCGTCATTTCCTATCGGGGGCCGGGGGGGGGAGAGGTCGCAGCCGCCTTCGGCGCTTCCTCCTCCGCCACCCGCACGTACCATTTTCCATCGATGCGCACCCACCCCTCGGTCATCGGCAGGGTCTTCCTCGTGGTCCGATTGTCTTTGTAGACCTTCGTTGCTTTTTCAAGTCTCCGGTCGAGCGCCGGGAAGCTCCGGTCGGCATCGACGGTTACGGTCGCGGAGTCTCCGGCGACGGTCACGTCCTTGATTTCGTAGCCGTAGTACTTGATGGCCTCGAGCTGCCCGGCCGCGTATTTCACCTGCACGGTCTTCTCCCGGTAGCGCGGCTCATAGGCCTCCCAGGCCTTCATCCAATCCCCCTGACACCGTAGCTGCCAGAGGCTGTCCGCGGCCTTGCGGACCTCCGCCGCCGCTGCGGCGGGATCGTCCGAGCCCTTGTGACGGAGCGCCAGCAGGATGCCGGTTCCCGGAAGCAGGAGGACGACGAGTCCCAAAGCCCACGTCTTGGTTGATCTCATGTTCCTTGTCCATAAACGAAAAGGGCCGCACCGACGGATCTGATCTCCGTTGTGCGGCCCGAGTGTCTCGGTACCGTGCCCAACAACCGGGTCCTCCCGGTCAGAACTTGATGGTCTGTTCTTTTCTCAGGAAGAGGATGCGACCACGTTCGAGAGAGAGCGTCACCTTCCCGTAGTAGCCTTCCTGGATGAGCCGCCGGATCTCCTCGAGATAGCGGAGATTCTCCCGGCCCAAGCCATCCTCTTCGACTGGCTTCGCCGGACGCGGCTCCGTGATTGCCAAGCTACCCATCCGATCTCGTTCCACGACTTCGGGCGTCGAGGACGTCTCAATCCGTTTCCTGGCTCCGTCCCCTTCCCCAAAGCCCAAGTTCCCTTGACCTTCGGAAGCAGGCGCCGATTATAGCCACGCGCTAGATCGAGGGAAGAAGTTTCTTGGTGGACTCCTCAGGGGAGCCTCAAGAAACCACTCCCCGACCCGCGTGGGTCAGGATCCCTTGTCCGGGCAAGGGCGCTATTAGGCCGCGGGTCGGCCGGGATTTCAAGAGGAGAGTTTGAGACGCGGTGACGGAAAGAGGGACCGGGTCAGCGCTTCACGCAGCGGAACCCGACGCACGACCCCCGGTACCCGGGACGGGCGCTCAGACGGACGAAGGCCCGCGCCTGGACCGGGGGGTCGTACCATGACCCCCCCCTGACCACCACGAACGGGCTCTCCGGAGCGAAGAGGGAGGTGCTCCACTCCCAGACGTTGCCGGCCAGGTCGAGAATCCCATAGGGGCTCGCCCCCTCCTGGAACAGCTCCACCGGGGTGGTGTCCTTGAACCGGCTGCCGGCCGTGTTGCACCGGGAGGGGACGAAGTCATCCCCCCAGGGGTAGCGGCGCCCCTGGGGTCCGCGGGCCGCCTTCTCCCATTCCTCCTCAGTGGGGAGCGACTTCCCCAGCCAGGCCGCGTACGCCTCGGCGTCCGAAAGGCTGACGCCCACGACCGGATGGAGCTCCTTGCCCTTGAGACAGGCGTCCTTCCGCCAATGGAGCGGAGGCCGATGGCCGGTCTCGGTCACGAACCGGGCATAGGCCGCATTCGTGACCGGGGTGCGGTCCATGTAGAACCGATCCACCTCAGTCATGCAGTCCTCGGGACCGAACCGGAAGGCTCCCGCGGGGACCTCGATCATCCCGTCCGGGTTGGGAGCCGAGGGTGCGGCGGTCGCCGAGGGACCCCGACAGTCCTCGCAAGCTCCGGTCTTGAGATCGCGGTGGGTCCGGCAGAGGTACATCGCGCCGCAGCGTGGACAGTCGAACATCGCCTCCGGCGGGTTCCCGCGCCCACAGCGCGGGCAGCAGACGAGGAACTCGCGCACCGGCCCGCGCCGGGTCTCGACCGGAGCGGGCGACGCCGCAACCACCGCACGGAGAGCCGTGCCCGCATTCTCAAGGAGCTGACCGCAATTCGAGCAGTAGCGCCCGGCTGCGAGGGAGGAACAACGAGGACACCGCGGGTCCATGCCTTTTCACCGCCTTGCGCTCCACTATCGACGCGCCGGGCGCGGAGGCTGAGCCCGGCGATGCGGGTAAAGAAACGCCGGGCTTCGTTCGATGAGTACTGGTGGCGCTTCCGGCTCCAGGACAGCGCCGGGGCGGATGGGCGGAAAGGGCCGACCAGACCAGACCATAAGATGGCGACGCTGACCTTCGATTCCACGAAAGCGCCGGAGCTCGGCGGCACCGCGGCCCCCGAGCCCCCCCGGCCGGAGGACTGCCGCATTCTCATCGTGGACGACGATGAGGCGATCCGGAGCTTCCTGCTCGAGATGCTCGCGGCGACCGCCTACCCCGTGCAGGCCGTCTCCAACGGCGAAGAGGCGCTGCGCGAGATCGCCCGCCAGGCCTACTCGCTGGTGATCACCGACCTCCTGATGCCGCGCATGGGCGGCCTCCATCTGCTGGAGGAGGTGACCCGCCGGAGTCCCGACAGCGTGGTGCTGGCGATCACGGGCCAGGGGACCATCAAGGATGTCGTCCAGCTCATGAAGCGGGGCGCCCACGACGTGCTGACCAAGCCCTTCGGCCTGGAGGAGATCCGCCTGGCCATCGAGAAGGCGCTGCGCCATCAGGCGCTCCGCCGCCAGAACCGCGAGCTCCAGGCCCGCCTCCAGCACTCGGAGCGGATGGCCGGGATCGGACGGCTCGCGGCGGGAGTGGCCCACGAGCTGAACAACCCGCTGGATGGTGTGCTGCGGTTCGTGAACCTCTCGCTCGAGCGCGTCGACGGCGACTCCGACGTCCACGAGTACCTGACCGAGGCCCGCACGGGCCTCAAGCGGATGGCGGACATCGTCCGTTCGCTGCTCCGCTTTTCCCGGACCGTCGCGGTCGAGGGGGAGCCCCGCGGCATCCGCGCCATGGCGCGCGAAGCGGTGGCGAGCTTCCGTCACCTCGAGTTCTTCGACCGAGTCGAGGCGCGCTTCCAGTTCGAGGGCGACGACGTCTCGGTGCCCGGCGGTCTGTTCCAGGTCCTGGTCAACCTGGTGAAGAACGCGTTCGACGCGATGGAGAAGTCGGGCGGCGTGCTCACGGTCCTGACACGGCCGGCGGGCGGGCAGATCGAGGTTCTGGTCGCGGACACCGGACCGGGCATAGCCGACCAGGATCGCGAGAGAGTCTTCGAGCCCTTCTTCACCACCAAGGAGCCCGGCAAGGGGACCGGGCTCGGGCTGGCCATCTCGCAGCGGATCATGGAGCGCTACGGGGGGACCCTCGCGCTCGAGAGCCGGTCGGGTCAGGGAACCACGGCCATCGTGCGCCTGCCCGTCCCCAGGTGAACAACGGAGGATCCGTTTCGATGGAGAGCACGGTGAAGGCGACGCCGCGCGCGGCGCTGCCCGGCAACATCCTCGTGGTGGACGACGACCCGCTCATCGTCCGCTCGCTCCATGAGCTGCTCCGCCACGAAGGCTACCGGGTCGAGACGGCCTCCTGCGGGCGCGAGGCGCTGGAGCGGCTGGCCGCCGCCCCCTGCGACATGGTCATCACCGACGTGAACATGCCGGAGATGGACGGCGCGGCCCTCCTGCGCCGCATCAAGGAGAGCTTCCCGTCCGTCCTCGTGATCCTGGTCACCGGCTATGGCACCATCGAGTCCGCCGTGGACGCGGTGAAGGCCGGCGCCTACCAGTACATCAGCAAGCCGCTCATCGACGACGAGATCAAGATCCTGATCGCGCGGGCCCTGGAGCAGAAGCAGCTCGTCAGCGAGCAACGGCGCCTGAAACAGGAGAACGAGTCCCTGCGGCAGCAGCTCGGCAGGAAGTTCCAGCTCGGGAGCATCATCGGCCGCGACTACAAGATGCAGCGTGTCTTCGAGACCGTGCAGCTTGTCGGCGAGTCCAAGGCCACGGTCCTGATCACGGGCGAGTCCGGGACGGGGAAGACGGTGATCGCCCGCGCGATCCACCACAACTCGAACCGCCGGCAGAAGCCTTTCGTCGAGATCAACTGCGGCGCGCTTCCCGAGACGCTGCTCGAGAGCGAGCTCTTCGGTCACGCCCGCGGGGCCTTCACCGGCGCCTTCCGCGACAAGATCGGGAAGTTCCAGACCGCCGACGGGGGCACGATCTTCCTGGACGAGATCTCGACGTCGTCGCAGGCGCTCCAGGTGAAGCTCCTACGGGTCCTCCAGGACCACGTGTTCGAGAAGATCGGCCAGCACGAGACCATCCACGTGGACGTGCGGGTGATCCTCGCCACCAACACGAACCTGGCCAAGGAGGTCGAGAAGGGGAGCTTCCGCGAGGACCTCTTCTATCGGATCAACGTGGTCACGATGGAGCTCCCCCCCCTCCGCGAGAGGCTCAGCGACATCGAGCTGCTCGCAGACCATTTCCTCGAGCACTACTGCCGCGAGAACGGGAAGGGCATCCAGGGGATCCACGAGTCCGCGCTCGAGGTCATGCGCCACTACTCGTGGCCCGGAAACGTCCGCGAGCTGGAGAACGTGATCGAGCGCGCCGTCGTGCTGAGCCGGAACGACACGGTCCTCCCCGAGGACCTGCCTCCCGCACTCCACAACGAGGAGACCGCGATCCTGACCCCCTCCGACCAGATCCTCCCTCTCAAGGAGGCGCTCTCGCTTCCGGAGAAGCGGATCATCGAGCGGGCGCTCCGGGCCAACAAATGGAACCGCCAGAAGACGGCAGCCATGTTGAAGGTCAATCGCACTACGCTGTTCAATAAGATGAAGAAATACGGTCTCCTCGCGGAGTAACCTCCTGGCCGTCGGTTCCCGGGGGATCGCTGCTCCCGCGGGAGGCGAACAGGCTCCAAGCCGCAACACGAGGAGTTCCTTGGCCCGACGTCGCGCCGCGCGCATCCGACTCGCCGTGCTGGTCGTCCTCCTGGCCGGCAGCCTGATCGCGCTCCTGCTCGCGGGCCCGCGCGATCGCATCGCGCGTGGGTACGAGTTCCTCGAGGAGGGCGACGTCTCGCGGGCCCTCCAGGAGTTCAAGCGCGCCGAGGCGCGTAGCCCGGACGACCTTCGGGTCTGGCATGGGTTCGCGGACACCTATTTCGCACGCAAGGACTACGCGAAGGCCGCCACCTGGTACGGGCGCATCCTGGAACGCGAGCTCGGGGACGGAGCCACCTTCCTGCGCGCCGTCGAGTCGCTGATCCTGTTCGCCGAGCTGGAGGCCGGCCGCCAGGGGGACGACCGGCAGCCGGACCTGGCCCAGGCGACCGCGCTCGCGGCCTCCTTCGAGCCCCGCTTCCCTACCCGGCCCGAGGGTCCGCTTGCGGAAGCGTTGATCGGATCCTCGGAGTACCGTTTCCGGAGCCGCTGGACCCGCAGCCAGTGGCGCACCTCCTTCTCACCCGGGCAGGAAGGACCCTTCTCCTGGGTCGTCTCCCGGGCGCTGGAGTCCGAGAACCCCGATGCCGCGCTCGACAGGGCCCGCACCGAGTTGTTCCGCGACCAGCGAATCCCGACCGATCACCCCGCCTACGTCCAGGCGAAGGAGCTGCGCGAGGCGAGGCTCAAGGTCCAGACGTTGGCCCTCAAGGCCCTCGAACGCGACGCCACGTTCGTGCCGGCGCGGTTCTTCCTGGCCCGCTTCTCCTTCGAGCACGGAGACCATGCGGAGGTCCTGGAGGCCCTGAAGCCGCTCGCGGGACCCGAAGTCTCTCACGAAGTCTCCCGCCGCGACCGGCGCGAGGCGCTGTGGCTCCGGTCCCAGGCGGAACGCTCTCTCAAGGACCGGCCCGCGGCGCTCGAGACTCTGCGCCGGCTGCGCCAGTTCATCGGGGACCCCAAGGGGATCGCGGAACAGGAAACCGCGTTGTTCGCCACCCTGACGGCCTGCGACCTGCACGTCGAGCTGGGGGACTCGGCCGCCCTGCACAAGGAGGCGGACCAGATCCTGAGCCGCGACCGGCGCAGCGCGTGGGGCTTCTACTACCGCGGGATGGCCCACTACCTCGCCCAGGAGTACCAGAAGGCGCTGAACCCGCTTTCCGAGGCGACCAGCTTCATCCGCAATCACGAGGTATCGATGCTCGCCCTGGCCGACTGCCTCGTCCACGTGGGCAAAGTGGAGCAGGCGACCAAGCTCTATCACGACCTGCAGAAGCTGTTCCCTCTGGCCGTGCGCCCGTACGTCGAGCTCGCGCGCGTCTACGAGAGCCGCGGGTGGGAAGCCGACGCGATCCGGCAGATCGAGCAGGCAGGCCGGCTCGATCCGTCCGATCCGGTCCTTCAGGCGGCGCGGCGCCGCATGGAGGAGCGGGCGCGGAATCCGATGGCGCTCCGGATCGAGAAGCTGGAGGAGGCCGACCAGGCGGTCGCCCGACATCCGAAGGACGCGTATGCCCACCTCCGGCGCGCGGAGCTCCTGCACCGGGCCGGGCGGACCGAGGACGCGCTGGGCGAGCTGGCCGGCCTCCGGACGGGTCACCCGAGCTACCTCTATGGATGGCTCCTCTCAGGGCTCGTCTACCTCGAGATCGGGCGCCCGGCCGAAGCCCTCGAGCACTACCGCAATGCGCTGTCGCTGTCGGAGAAGTCCGGCGTCGCCGCGATCGGCGCGGCCCGCGCGCACCTGGCGCTGGGCCAGGAGGGGGACGCATTCAACCTCTGCGCCCGGGGCCTCCAGACGGAGCCGCTGGACCGGGAAGGGAACCTGCTGATGGCGGGGATCATGTACCGCAGCGGCAAGCTGGACCTCGCGAGCAGCAATGTCCATCGGATCCTCAAGGACGTGAACCCGAAGGACGTCGAGGCCCGCGCGCTGGAGGCGCAGATCCTGATCGCGAGCGACGAGCACGACGCGGCGGCCCGCGCGATCGGCGTGCTCCTCTCCGAGTCTCCCGAGAACCCGCGCTGGCTGACCCTGCAAGGACGCGCACGGCTCCGGGCCGGCGATCTGGCGGGGGCGATCGAGTCCTTCGACCACACGCTGGCCCTGGCCCCCACCTCGGCCGAGGCCCGGGTCGGACGGGCCGAGGCGCTGGCGCGCCGCGACGGACCCGCGGCCGGCCTCGAGGTGCTGGACGCCTTCCTGAAGGAGTCCCCCGACGACCGGGACGGGCGGCGCCTCCGGGGCCGGCTCCGGTTCGCGCTGGGTCGCCTGGAAGCCGCGAGGGAGGACCTGGAGCTGGCCGCCCGGTCCCCCGGTTGGGCCGCGCCGCAGCTCCTGACGTGCATCGACCTCCTGCGGGGCGACCTGGGCGCCGCGCAGGCGCACGTCTGGGGGGTCCTGACGTGGCTCCCCTACACGGCCGCGACCATGCCGGAGAGGACGGCCATCACGCGCCAGCTCTTTGACAGCCAGGTCGCGGCGGGACAGCTCACGGATGCGTTCCAGACGTTGATCGGCCAGGCGGACTGGGACGCCGGCTTCGACCGGAGGCGGGGTCGCTCCCTCCTGGCCCTCCACTCCGGCGACCCCGCTCAGGCCGCGGCGCTGGCCGAGGCGGTCCGCGTGGATCGCCCGAAGGACGCGGTCGCAACGCTGACGCTGGCGCTCGCAAACGCGAGGATGCACCGCTGGGCCGATGTCGAGAAGCTCGTGCTGGAGGCGCTTCCAGGGCTCGCGACGCCGACGCTCCCCGCGCCCTTCGAGGCTTGGCCGGATCTGGCCCCCGACGCGCTCCTCGCGATGGCCGAAGCCCGGCTCATGCACGGCCGTCCGGACGCGGCGGGCCTGCTCTTGCGCTCGGCCCGGCCCTGGATGGGAGGGGACCTCCGGCTGGCGATCCTCCTGGCGCGGGTCGAGGCCGCCGGCGGCGACGCTTCGGACGCCCTGACGACGCTGATCACCCCTCCGGCGGGCGGGAAGGCGGCGGCCGCTCTCGAGCTGGGTCTCCTCCAGCTCACCGACGAGCCCTTCGATGGAAACCCGCACCTGGGGGAGCTCTTCCGGGAACATCCTCCCCGGGGGATCGACCAGGTCGCGCTCCTGGCCGCGTGGCTGCTCCGGACCGGGCATCCGCTGAAGGCCGCCGAGCAGCTGGCGCCGCTCCCGGACGCACGGCCCTGGATCCTGGATGCGCTCCGGGGCGAGAGCCGGCCTTCGAGCCGGAGCGCGTCTTCCCTCCTCGGGGTCCGGGCTCTGGCGGAATCGACCCGTGGGGCCGAGGGCGAGGCGGTGTCGTCCCTCCTCCTGGCGGCGGTCCTCTCCGTCAGCCCCGGCCGCCGTCCCGAGGTCGAGCGTCTCCTCGCCGGACTTCCGGACGCCCTCGAGGCCTCCCCGCTCGCCCGTGCCGTGCGTGCCTCGGTCCGCGCACGCACAGGGGGCGGTCCGGCCGCCGTGCAGCGCGAGATCGGCACGACTCCGCATCCACTGCTCGAGCTCGAGCTGGGGCTGGCCTGCCTGGAGGCCGGCCGGCCCGCGGACGCGGCCCGGGCACTGGGCGGCCCTCGGGAGAGCGCCCCCAACGATGCAAGCGTGCAGGTGGCGCTTGCGGACGCCTGGCTGGAGGCCGGAGCGGCGGAGCGGGCGCTCGCGACGGTTCGGAGCCCCGCGGACGCGCCGCCCACGGCGGCGCTCCTCGACCGCGAAGGACGGGCCCACCGCGCGCTCGGCGACGCGGAGGCGGCCGAGCGGAGCTGGAGCGCCGCGGTCGCACGGTCCGACTGCCCGGCCCCGGTCTTCATGGCGCTGGCGGGCCTCCTCGAGGAGCAGGGACGCTTCGCCGAGGCGCTCGAGCTCCTCGATCGGGCGCCGCGGACCGGGCCGTCCCCCGCCGTGCTGCGGCTCCGCGCGCGGCTGCTCGAGCGGGCCGGAAACCGGCCGGCCGCGACGGCCCTCTGGAAGGAGCTGTTCCCTCTCGCCCCGCACGACCCCGAAATCTCGGCGGAGCTGGGGCGGCTCCTTTCGTACGAGGTGCGCCCCGGTCCGGCGCTCGAGAGCTATCAGCGCGCCTGGTTCCTCGATCCGGCCGGTCAGGTGCAGTCGCTCCGCGCGATGGCCGCGATCGAGGAGCGGGAGTTCAACCTGAGAGAGGCGCTCCGGTACCTCGAGCGCGCCCGGCGCCATTCCGGGGACGATGCGACCTTCCACGAGACCGTGGCCCGCGTACAGGCCCGCCTGGAGAACCTGGACGCCGCGGCGGAGGCGATGCGCCGCGCCATCGGGCTGGCGCCCGGCGTGGCCCTGTACCACCGGCTGCGGGCCGGCTACCTCAAGGACGCCGGGCACGACGAAGCGGCGCTGGGGGAGTTCCGCAAGGCCTACGAGCTGGAGCAGGATGAGGGCTGCCGCCGCGACCTGGAGATCGAGATCCTCCGGCTGACCCGCTGACACTCATGCCGGGCCCGGTCAACGCGCTCTCCCTCGACGTCGAGGAGTGGTTCCAGGTCTGGAACCTCCGTGGGGTGATCCGGCGCGAGGACTGGGACCGGTTCGAGAGCCGCGTGGCCCTCGGCACGACGCGGTTCCTCGAGCTGCTCGCGGCGGCGGGCGCCCGGGCCACGTTCTTCTTCCTCGGCTGGGTCGCCGAGCGTCGTCCGGAGCTGGTGCGGGCCGCGCGGGACGCGGGACACGAGATCGCCTGCCATGGGTACGACCACCGCCTGCTGACCGAGATGAGCCCCGACGAGTTCCGCGCCGACCTGCGTCGGACCCGCGATCTCCTGGCCGCGCTGAGCGGCGGGCCGGTCCTCGGCTACCGCGCGCCGTCCTTCTCGCTCCGGAGCGAGACGGCGTGGGCCCTGGACGTGCTGCGGGAGGAGGGCTTCCGCTACGACTCCAGCGTGTTCCCGGTCCGCCGCCGGCGCTACGGGATGCCGCAGGCGCCCCCCCATCCGTACCGGCACGAGGGCGGCCTGCTCGAATTCCCGCTCTTGACGCTGGCGACCCCGCTGGGGCGCCTGCCCGCGGCGGGCGGAGGCTACCTGAGACTGTTCCCCGTGGCGGTGATCGAGGCCGCGCTCCGCCGCATGAACGCCGCCGGCCATCCGGGGGTGATCTACCTGCACCCGTGGGAGCTCGATCCGGCGCAGCCGCGTCTCGGCGGCGTTCCGCCGCTCCGGGCCTTCCTCCATCGGGTCAACCTCTCGCGCACGGAAACAAAGCTCCGGCGGCTGCTCGAGGGCCGGAGCTTCGTCCCCATCGGCGAGCTGCCCGGGAGCCTGGCCCGGATGCCGTGAACGCGGCGTCCCCGGACCGGCCCGGCGGGAACCCCGGTCACCGCCTCGCTGGACACCCCCTCTGGACGTGCGTATCCTCTCCGCTTCTTTTCCACGAGGGGGCATGGAACTCACCGTGCGGGACGCTTGCGCGATCTCGGGCGGTCCCTACGTGGACCACCCGAGGTCCTGAACGGCGCGTCCTCGGTGGTGCCGGTGGACCTCTACGTCCCCGGTTGCCCCCCCCACCCGATCACGATCCTGCGCGGCCTGCTGGGGCTGCTCGGCCGCCTCGAGGATGCTCAGTCGACGCGGTAGTGGCACCCGCGGCTCACCCGGTTCTGGAGAGCCGCGTTGGTGATCACCAACGCCACCAGGATCGCGTTCCGGAGCTCGACGAGCTGCCGGGTGAGCCGCATCTCGGTGTAGAAGCGCTCGATCCGGTGCGACAGGTACTCGAGGTCGGCCTTGGCGCGCTGGAGGCGCTTCTCGGTGCGCACGATCCCCACGTAGTTCCACATCGTGGTCCGGATCGTGAGCAGGTCCTGCGAGATCAGCACCGGATCGACGCGCTCCCGGGTCTTGACCCCGCGCCAGGGCGGGATGTGCCGGAGGTCGTACTCCATGCGTTCCGGCAGCGTCTTCCCGGCGTGCCGGGCCGACCGGTGGCCCCAGAGGAGCCCCTCGAGGAGCGAGGTGCTGGCCAGCCGGTTGGCGCCGTGGAGTCCCGTGCAGCTCACCTCGCCGGCCGCGTGGAGGTTCCGGATGTTGGTCCGCCCCCACTCGTCCACCAGCACGCCGCCGCAGAAGTAATGCGCGGCGGGGACGACCGGGATCGGCTCGCGGGTGATGTCGATCCCGTAGCGGAGGCAGGTCTCGTGGATGTTCGGGAACCGCTTCCGCACGTCCACCGTGCGGGGGATCGTCGAGAGGTCGAGGAGCACGTAGTCGTCCGGGCCGGTCGAGATCTCCTCGTAGATGGCCCGCGCGACCACGTCTCGCGGAGCGAGGTCCCGGCGCTCCGGATCGTGGCGCGCCATGAATTCCTCGCCCGCGCGCGTCTTGAGCCGCGCGCCCTCGCCGCGCACGGCCTCGCTGATCAGGAAGCGGTCGGCGTCGCGGTGGTAGAGGGCGGTCGGGTGGAACTGGATGTACTCGGCGTTCACGATGCGGGCGCCGGCCCGGGCCGCCATCGCGAGGCCGTCGCCCGTCGCGCCGCGCGGGTTCGTGGTGTGCAGGTAGAGGTAGCCGACGCCGCCCGTCGCGAGCAGCACCTTCTTCGCGAAGAAGGTGCGCACGGCGCCGGTCCGCACGTCCAGCGCGTAGGCGCCCAGGCACGCCAGGTCCTCATAGACCGCGCGGGCGTCCGTCGAGTGGTGCGGGACCGTGATCAGGTCGATCGCCATGTGCTCGGGACAGACGAGCACGTTCGGCTCCCGCCCGATCGCCTGGGTGAACGCGGTCTGGATGGCGCGCCCCGTCGCGTCGGTCGAGTGGTAGATGCGCCGGCGCGAGTGGGCGGCCTCGGCCGTGCGCTGGATGCGCCCGCGGCGGTCGCGCGAGAACGGGATGCGGAGCTTCCGGACCAGGAGGCTCTCGACGAGCCGGGGCCCTTCGCGCGACAGGATCTCGACGGCCTTCGGGTTGGTGAGCTCGCCTCCGGCGCGCTGGATGTCGCTCTGGAGCAGCTCGGGGCTGTCCTCGTCGCCGAGGCCGGCGATCCCGCCCTGCGCGTAGTTCGTGTTGCTCTCGCGGAGGTTCCGCTCCTTGCAGAGCACCACCACCGAGAGCCCCTGCTCCGCCGCGCGGAGCGCGGCGGCGGCGCCCGCGATGCCGGTTCCAATGACCAGGAGGTCCGATTGGACCTGGCCGGATCGGAGCCGGGTCTGGAGGGAGGTTCGGGTCGCGTTCCTCATCTGGGGCGCTGCGCGGGCGGGGATTGTAGGTGTTCCCGCGTCGCCTTCAACCCGGGCGGGTGAGTGACCACGGGGCGGCCTTCCTCCCGCTCGCATTCCTTGAGCCAGGCGTAGAGTTTCTCGATGGTGCCTCCCGCTTCACGAAGCAGTCGCGCCCGGAGTGAGGTCGCGGTATCGCGCACGGCCGGCGTCCACAACCGGAGACACGGCACCCGGGAGCCGCCCCCGGCTTGAGCGAGCAGTCCGAGGGGCATCCGGTCGGCCACGGCCTTCCGCCTCTCGAGCCGGGAGGTGGCTACGTTCCGGGGGTTCCTCGCGAATCGGCGGATCGGGGGGGGATCGCCCGCGCCAGCTCATCGAAGCGGGTCACGCGCGGATCGCGGTCCCCGAACATCCGCACGAGCCAGCTCCGAACGTAGCCGAGGTCGTAGCTCGTGTCGCGGTTGCGCAGGATCGACTCCACGTCCGCGAGGTCCTTGGGCCGGAAGAACATCAGCTTGAAGACCGTGATGTCCTCCGCCGACCAGAACCAGGCCGGACGGCCGTGGAGCGGGGCCCGAACGCGCCGGCGGCGGGCGCTCTCGTAGATCTCCAGCGTCGGAAGGTAGACGTCCACGCGGCGCCCGCGGTACTCGAACCGGGCCAGGCCCCGGTCGAGAAAGGACGCGACCGCCTCCGCCGTCCGGGCCGCGCAGCCGAGCTCGAGAACCGTCTGTACGGCGGCGGTCGGGGCCCCCGGATCGAGGAACAAGGAGAGGTCCACGTCGATGGTGCCCCGCGGCTCGGCCCACAAGTTGAGCGCGAGGGCCCCGCCGAGTGCGTACTCGATCCCCCGGGACTCCAGGGCGTCCGCCAGCTCCCGCGCGACGACGGTGCTATCCGGCGCCGGTGGATCGGCGGGCACGCCGGGCGGCCTCCTGCAGGAAGCGGAGCGTCGATTCCGGGAGCGGGGCCGGCAGAGGCTCGGGCCTGCCGAAGGCGATCCGGTCCCGCTCTCCCTGCGCCGCGGCGCGGCACACCGCCTGGATCAGCTCGTCGCGTTCGTCGGCGGTCGTGGTTCGTGCGGTCACCGCTTCCGCGAGAGACCACCGCGCGACGAGCTCTCTCAGATCCTCGGGACGCGCAGAAGTGACCATGGCACCGGATTCTATCAACGTGTTGGGGGATCGGCCCGTGCCGACTCTATCCGGCCCGCCGCGGATCGACCGCGCGGTAGCGTTCCTCGAACGCGGCGCGGACGCGAGGGAGCGCCGACGCCTCGATCGACGCCCGCGCGCGCCGGGCCATCGCGCGGGCGGCGTCCGGGTCGTCCAGGAGGCGGAGCGCCGCCGCCCCCATCTGGTCGGGCCGGCCCGGATCCACCAGGAGCCCCGTGCTCCCATCCTGGACCAGCCACGGGACCCCCCCCACCCGCGTCGAGACCACGGGAAGCCCCGCGGCCATCGCCTCGAGCACCGAGACCGGCATGTTGTCGGCATTCGTCGGGTTCAGCGCGACGTCGTGCTCCTCGAACACCTCGGGCATCGCGTCCGGGCTCACCGCTCCCAGGAACCGGACCCGCTTGAGCGAGAGCCGCGCGGCCAGCATCGAGAGGCGCGCCTCCTCGCTCCCCGTCCCCGCGACGCTCAGCGACGCCTCCGGGTGGCGGGCCACGACGCAGCGGAACGCCTCGATCGCCATGCCGACGTTGTAGAGCGGCTCCAGGCTGCGCGCGACCAGGAAGCGCGGCCGGAGCGGGTCGCGCTCGCGGTAGCGGAACCGGTCCAGGTCCACGAAGTTCGGGATCACCTCCGCCGCGAGCCCCAGCTCGCCGAAGACGTCCGCGAGGAATCCCGAGGGGACGACCAGGCGGTGCGCCCGCCGCACGAGCGGCAGCGCCCAGCTCCGTGACCGCGCGAAGAACTCGCGCGCCAGGCCCCCGCGGTAGTTGACCAGGAGCCCCTTCCGGAGCAGCCGAGCCAGCACGATCGTCGGCACGGCGTGCAGCAGGAACGAGAGATGCGAGCACGCCATCAGGTGCACCACGTCACCGTCCCGGAGCGCGTCGAGCAGCCGGAGCAGGAACACGGCCTCGCGTACGGCGGCCCGGAGCACGGGAATCCGCTCGAGTCCCGCCGGCAGCGCCCGGAAGGTCGGGACTTCCTTCACGTCCCAGCCCGCCGCGCGCAGCGCCCGCGCCAGCCCCTCCGCCTGCACCGCCATCCCCCCCGCCGGCGGCGGGAACGGCGCGACCAGGGCGATCCTGGGGTCCCCGTCGCTCATGGCTCGAGCGGGACGCGGCGGATCACGTAGCGGTGCTTCCCCGAGGAGGCCGCGGCGATCTCTCCGGGGAACTCGAAGCGCACCTCCACCGCGCCGCCCAGGAGGCGCGCCAGCTCCTCCCGCACGCGGGGGAGCGCGCCGTCGGAGAAGCCGTCCTCGCGCTCGATCCGGACCACCAGCTCCCCGCGGGCGACCTGCTCCACCTGGAAGCGGCGCACCCCGGGAAGCTCGCGGAGCGGGTAGATCGCGCCCAGCGCGTGCACGACCCGTCCGTCCACCCCGACCAGGCAGTCCGCCGTCCGGCCCTCGACGGGCTCCAGCAGCGGCAGCGCGCGCCCGCACGGACACGGACCGGGACGCTGCGCGGCCAGGTCTCCGGTGCGGTAGCGGATCAGCGGAAAGGCGGGCGAGCGGAGGTGAGTGACGACCACCTCGCCCCGCTCCCCGGGGGCGACCGGCCGCCCGTCCCGCACGATCTCGACGTGGACGCTCTCGGCCATCACATGGAGCCCGCCGGAGGGGCACTCGTGCGCGATGAGCCCCGCGTCGCGCGCGCCGTACTCGACCCCCACCGGCGCGCCCAGCGCCTCCGTGAGCGCGCGCCGGTCCGCCTCCGGCAGCGGCTCGGCGGTCGCGAAGACCGCGCGGAGGCCCGGCGCGGGGCGGCGCCGCCCGGCCCGGAGGAGATGCCGCGCGAAGAGGGCCAGAGATCCGGCGTAGCCGTAGAGCTGGACGGCTCCGACCCGGGCGAGCGTGTCCGCCGCGGCGTCCAGGCTCTCCGGGGTCATGCGGAAGGCCGACACCAGCGTCGAGTTCAGCAGGCGGTCGCGCCAGGCCCGGAGCCGGTCCTGGGCCCCGAGCTCGAGCGGCGAGGCCCAGAAGACCACCTCGGGGTCGCCGATCCGGATCCCCCACCAGGCGCGCGACCGCCGACGCGCCGCGTCGGTGTGCGCAACGCGGAGCGGGCAGGCCCAGACCCGCACCGGCTCGCCGGTCGAGCCCCCGGTGGCGAGCAGCTTGAGCCCCGACCGCCGGCGCGCCGGATGGAGCAGGTCGTCGCGGCGGCGCCGCAGGTCCTCGCGCGTGAGGAACGGGAACCGCGACAGATCGGCGAGTGCCCGGAAGTCGCCGGGAGCGACTCCCGCGGCGCGGAACCTCTCCCCGTACCAGGGCGTCGCCGCCGCGTCCCGGAGCGCCGCCGCCACGCGCTCCTCCTGGAGCGCCAGGACCTCGGACGCGCTCCACCCTTCCTGGGCACGAACCTCCCGGAGCACCCGGAGCGTCGGCTTCCGCTTGAGCAGCTCCTGGAGCGGAAAGAAGACTCCGGCCGCCAGAGCCCGATTCACCGACCTTCCGTTCCGTCTCTGGCTTCCAGCTTCAAGCTTCCAGCTTCAAGCCTTCTTACAATGCGCCCGCTTCCATGCGCCTCCGCCCACCGGTCCTCCTCGCGCTCCTCGCTCTTCTCGCGGCCGGGCTCCGCCTCGGCGTCACCGTCTTCGTCACGAGCCCGGGTCTCCACGGCGACGTCGGGAACGACGAGGACGCGAGGAACTACCATACCCTCGCGGTCCAGCTCGCGACGAGGGCCCGATATGCCCTCGGCCCGACGTGGACCTGGGGCCGCGAGGCGACCGCCTGGCGGCCTCCCGGCTACCCCTTCTTCCTCGCCGCGCTCTACCGCGTCACCGGGCCCTCGCTCACCGCCGCCCGTGTCGCGAACGCCGTGCTCGGTGCGCTCTCGGTCCTCCTGCTCTTCGCCGCCGCGCGCGCGGCGCTGGGCCGGACGCCGGCCCTCTGGGCCGCGGCTCTCCTGGCGTTCGATCCGTACCTGGTCCATCTCTCCTCCCGGCTCCTGACCGAGACCCTCTTCGTCTTCCAGGGGACGCTGGCCTTCGCGCTCCTGGCCCGCGCCCAGCGGGGGAACGGGCTCTGGCTGGCCGCCGCCGCGCTCGTCTGGTCCTGGGCCGCGCTCACCCGCCCCGCGGTCTTCCCGGTCCTCGCGGTGCTCCCGTTGTGGATCTGGATCAGCGGTCGCGGAACCCTCGGGCACGGAGCGATCCTCGGCCGGGCGCTGCTCGCGATCGTGGTCGGGGCGATCCCGATCGGTCTCTGGGCCGCCCGCAACGCCCGCGTGATGGGCGCCCCCGTCCTCTTCTCGACCAACGGAGGGGAGGCCTTCCTGGGCGCGAACAACGCCCGCGTGCTCGCCGATCCGGCCCGGCGCGGGTACTGGGTGGCGACGCGGACGCTTCCGGGGGTCCTCGATCGGGCGCCGCCCCTGACCGACGAGGTGGCGCACGACCGGTGGAAATGGGCCGAGGGGTGGCGCTTCCTGCGCGAGCATCCGCGCGAGCTCCCCGCCCTGCTCGGGTGGAAGGCGCTCCGCTTCTGGAGCCCGGTGCTGCGGTCGGGCGGGGTCGAGGGCCTGACCTCGCTGCTCGGCTACGGGCTCCTGCTCCCCTTCATCGCGTGGGGCGCGCTCCGCTCGCTCCTCCCCGCGGCCCGCTCGGGCGGCCTGCTGCTCGCCGCGCACCTCCTGGTCGCGACCCACTTCGCGGCCGCGCTCGTCTTCTGGGGAGCGCCCCGCTTCCGGGCCGGGACCGCGCCGGCCCTGGCCCTCTTCGCGGCGCTCGGGGTCGTCTCGCTGGCGGAGGCGCTCCGGCGTCACCGCGCCCGCTCGCGCACCTGACCCGAGCCGGACTCCGCCCGCCCGCCGGCCCGGCGCGCGGCGCGGTAGACTTCGCGGTAGATCGGGACGATCGAGGGCCAGGCGCGGCGGGCCTGCACGTCGGCGCGCGCCCGTTCCCCCAGGGCCTGCTTCAGGTGCGGATCGCGCGAGAGCCGCTCCAGCGCCGAGGCGAGGTGGGAGGGCTCGCCGGCCCGGAAGAGCAGCCCGGTCGAGCCGTCCTGGATCAGCTCCGCGATCCCGCCGACGTCGCTCCCGACCACGGCCTTCGCCTGCGCCATCGCCTCGAGCGGCTTGAGCGGCGTGACCAGCTCGGTGAGCCGGAGGCGCTCGCGCGGATAGACCAGCACGTCCATCAGCGAGTAGTAGCGGAGCACTTCCGCGTGGGGGACCGCACCGGTGAACCGGACCGATCGGTCCAGGTTGCGCGCGCGGGCGTGAGCCCGCACGGCCGCCTCGTGGTCTCCCCCGCCCACGAGCAGCCCCTGGACCCGCACGTTCCGCCCGCGCAGCTCGGCCAGCGCGTCGAGGAGGACCGGAAGCCCCTCGTATCGGTAGAAAGAGCCGACGAAGCCCACCACGAGCCCGGACTCGAGGCCGAACCGGCGCTTGAGCTCGACGTCGGGCGGGCGGGGGACGAAGCGCTCGAGGTCCACGCCGTTCCCCACCACGAACACCCGGGCGGGGTCGAGGCCGCGGCGGAGGAGCTCGTGCCGGAGCCCGTCGCAGATGGTCACGACCGCGTCGGCGCGGCGGAGGAGGCGGGTCTCGATCCGCCGGCTCAGGCGGTAGCGGAGCCCGCCGGGGCGCAGCGTTCCATGATCGGCCGCGGCGTCCTCCCAGATCGCGCGCACCTCGTAGACCACCGGGACGCCGTGGCGGCGCGCGGGCGCGAGCGCGGGGAGGCCGTTCACGAACGGCGAGTGGGCGTGGATGACGTCGAAGCCCCGCTCCTCGAGGAGCTGGTCGATGCGCCGCCGGGTGGCGCCCATGTACGGGAGCTCCTTGAGGACCGGGAGCCGGGCGATCGGCCCGGCCAGGCCCCGCGGCGCCGCGGTCCGGTGGACCGGGATGCCGTCGAAAGAGGTGTCGCCGTCGGCATAGGCGTGGCGGGGCGCGGTCAGGATGTGCGGCTCCCAGCCGAGGCGCACCTGCTCCCGGAGCAGGTACGACGAGCGGTACGTGTAGCCGCTCTGATAGGGCAGGAAGTGGTCGAGGACGTGCAGGATCCTCACCGGAGGACGCCCTTTCTCATGCCACGCCCGCCGGCGCCGGGACCCGGGCTTCGCGCCGCTGCCAGGCGGCCAGCGTCACCACGGTCCAGAGCAGGGTCGATCGGTCTCGGAGACCGCGCACGTGGTCTTCGAGCGCCCGCTCGAGCGGGGCGCGTTCCAGGAGTCCCGCCTCCGTCACCTGTGCGATCGCGCTCCGGGCCACGCCGGTGAGCTCGCGACGGAACCACCGCCGGAGCGGCATCTCGAACCCCTGCTTCCGGCGCCGGAAGACCTCTTCCGGCACCAGTCCCCGCGCGGCCCGCCGGAGCAGGTGCTTCGACTCGCACCCTCTCAGCTTCAGCCCCGATGGGAGCGAGGCGGCGAATTCTACCAGCGGGTGGTCGAGGAGCGGCACCCGCACCTCGAGCGAGACCGCCATGCTGGCGCGGTCCACCTTCGTGAGGATGTCGTCGGGGAGATACGTCATGAGGTCCACGTACTGCGCGCGCGCGAGCGGGTCCTCCGTGTCCGCCTCGCGGAAGCGGTGCAGGAGGACCGCCCGGGACGAGTAGCCGAGGAGCGCGTGGCGGAGCGGGGGGGCGATCAGCTCCGCCTTCTCCTCGTCCCCCAGCGCGGTCACCGAGCGATAGTAGGCCTCCTCGGCCTCCAGCGAGAGGTTCCGGAGCAGGGTCTTCGCGCGCAGCGGCCGTGGGAGCCAGTCGGCCTTGGGACAGAGCCCCGAGAGCGCGCCCAGGAGGGGCCGTCGAAGGGCGGCGGGGAGGAGCCCGCGGAGGCGGCACTCGAGCCGCTGGTAGAAGTAGCGGCGATAGCCGGCGAAGTTCTCGTCCCCGCCGTCGCCCGAGAGGGCCACGGTCACGCGCTCGCGCGCCACGCGGGAGACGTGGAAGGTCGGGACCGCGGAGGCGTCGGCGAAGGGCTCGCCGTAGTGGGCCGCGAGCCGCTCGACGGTCTCCACGGCGTCCGGGGTGACGCGGTGCTCGTGGTGCTCCGTGCGGAGCGCCGCGGCCGTGGCCCGCGCGGCCGCAGTCTCGTCGTGGCTCGCCTCCGCGAAGCCGATCGAGATCGTGGTGACCGGCCGGTCCATCGCCTCGGCCATGAGCGCCACCACCGTCGAGCTGTCGAGCCCACCGCTCAGGAAGGCGCCCAGCGGGACGTCGGAGACCAGCCGCATCCGGACCGCCTCGCGGAGCCGCGCGCGCAGCTCGTCGGCGAGCGCCTGCTCGCTCTCGCGGCGCGTGCGCGCGAACGACGGGCGCCAGTACCGGGTGAGCGTGGCGCCCTCCTCGGTGACGAGCAGCGTGTGCGCGGGCGGCAGCTTCCGGACGTCCTGGTAGATGGTCTTGGGCGCGGGAACGTAGAGGAAGCTCAGGAAGTCCGACAGCGCCGTCGGGTCCAGGCGGCGCGGCACCAGCGGGTGCGCCAGCACGGATTCCAGCTCGGAGCCGAACACGATCCCGCGCTCGTCCTCCCAGTAGTGGAGCGGCTTGATCCCGAGGCGGTCCCGGGCCAGGAGGAGGCGGCGCCGCCGCGCGTCCCAGAGCGCGAAGACGAACATCCCGCGCAGCTCCTGGACCAGGTCGGGCCCGCGCTCCTCGTAGAGGTGGACGAGGACCTCGGTGTCGGTCCGGGTGCGGAACCGATGGCCCCGCCGCTCGAGGTCGCGGCGCAGCTCGGCGAAGTTGTAGATCTCTCCGTTGTAGGTGACCTGGACCGTGCCGTCCTCGTTGGCGAGCGGCATGCGGCCGGTCGAGAGGTCGATGATCTTGAGGCGCCGGCTTCCGAGGAAGATGCCTCCGTCGCGCCAGGCCCCGTCCTCGTCCGGGCCTCGATGGACGATCGCGTCCATCATGGCCCGGACGATCGCGTCGTCCGTGGCTCCGCGGAACAGGAAGGCGCCGCAGATCCCACACATGGGTTTCTTATCGGCGTTGGTGATGGGGCCGCGGGTTCAAAGTTGAGCGTTGAACGTCAAGAGTCGAGGAGAGGAACCGGTCTGGATCCCTTCTCCGGCTTTCGACTTTCAACTTTCGACTCTCAACCTCTTCCTACGTGCAGCCCAGGCAGTTGGAGCAGATCGGGATCCTGGACTTGTCCTTGAGGATCTGGCGGCGCAGCGCGTTGTAGCGCGGTCCGCGCCAGACGCTCCGGAACCCCTCGTGCACGTTCCCCATGTCCAGCTCGGCCTTGGGGTCCAGGCAGCAGGGGACGATCCTCCCGTCCCAGAGGACCACGGCGCCCCGCCAGAGGTAGTCGCACTCGTTGCGCAGCTCCTCCTTCCAGCGGAAGCCGTCCCCCACCTCGTCATAGAGCTGGTGCTCCTGGTTGCGCGGGAAGAGCTCGCGGAAGGTGCGGAGCACTTCGGGCTCGCGCCATTCGGAGTTGTTGAACGAGACCGACTTCAACAGGAATCGGTCCACGTCCAGCTCGCGGGCGATCTCCCGCATGCGCGGCTCCTCGTGCTCGTTGTGCCGCATCACGATGAACTGCAGCTCCACCTCCGGATGGCTCGAGCCGCGCCGCTTCCGTTCCTTGACCAGCGTGCCGACGTTCTCCATCACCTGGTCGATGTGACCACCGACCCGGTACTTCTCGTAGGTCGCCTGGGTGGCGCCGTCCATCGAGAAGTAGACCTGGTCCAGGCCCGAGTCGATGATCGCGTCCGCCGAGGCGTGGCCGTCCAGGAAGTGGCCGTTGGAACCCATGATCACGCGGATGCCCCGGTCCTTCGCGTAGCGGACCATCTTGAGCACGTTCTTGTTGATGAAGGGCTCGCCGTAGTTGGTCAGGTTGATCTCGAGCAGGCTCCCCTCCAGGTCGTCCACCAGCTTCTGGAAGGTCTCGAGCTTCATGTTCCCCTGCGGCCGGCCGAGCGTCCCCTCGCCGGTTGGGCAGAGCGGGCACTTCAGGTTACAGAAGGCCGTGGGCTCCACCATGATGTAGTAGGGGTCGCCGAGGGGCGGGATGCGGCCGGTGTGGAGCGAGAACCGGCAGAGCGCGACGTTGAGGATCTTCTTGTAGGGAACGCCGGAGCGGCGCATCTGGACGAAGCGCCGGGCCTTGCCCACCAGGTTCTGTAGGAAGGGCTGCCGCCCTCCCTCATCGACATTCCGTTCCTGCATGGCTCCCCGAGCGATGTCCCCGCCGCCAGGGCTTGTTGCGATAGCGGGGACCTCCTGGCCCCCCCGGCCTTCATCGAACTTTCGCGAAGGCCCACTGAAGCGGCCGGGATTATACCGGAGGTCGGTCCAAGAGGTTGCGTCGGCTGAGACAGTTCGCGTAGACCTCCAGGTAGGCGTCGATCATCGCGCGCCGGGTGAAGCGCTCCTCGAACGACCGACGCCCGGCCTCCCCCATCGCGCTCCGGAGCGCCGGATCCCCGAGGAGGGTGGTCAGGGCCTGCGCCAGCGCGGACGCGTCCCCGGGCGGCACCAGAAGGCCGGACCGCCGATCCCCGACCGCCTCGGGGATCCCCCCCACCCGGCTCGCCACCACCGGCCGGGCGGCGGCCATCGCCTCGAGCACCGTGAGCGGGAGCCCCTCGTTCCGGGAGGGGAGCACGACGACGTCCACCGCCGCGTACCACGGACGCACCGGGTCGCGATATCCGAGGAATCGGACCCCCTCGCCGGCCGTCCGCTGCAGCTCGGCGCGCAGCGGTCCGTCCCCCACCACGAGGAGCGTCGCGCCCGGGGCCCGGGCCCGCACTTCGCGCCAGGCCCTGAAGAGCACCGCGTGGTTCTTCACCGGCTTGAGCCCCGCGAAGATCCCGGCCACCGGCGCCTCCGGGCCGAGCCCCAGCTCCGCACGGGCGCGGGCGCGCTCGTCCTCTCCCGGCGGGGGCTCCTCCGCCACGCCGTTGTGGATCACGCGGACCTTGGGGCCGGAGATCCCCTCGTGACGGCGGAGCAGCTCCTCGAGCACGCGCGAGACCGGCACCACCGCGTCCGCCAGGAACGCCAGCCCGTGGTTGAGCCGCGCCACCCGGCGCGAACCGGGGAAGTCCCGGTCGTGCTCGGTGTAGACCATCGCGGGGACGCCGGCGGCCCGCGCCGCCAGCGTCCCGTAGAAGAACGCGGTGTCGTTGTGCGCATGGAGCAGCAGGGTGCCCCGCCGCCCGAGGTGGCGCGCCAGCCGGAACGGATACACGAGGTCCACTCCGGGCCGCCGGCGGATGAGCGTCGTGCGGATCCCGTCGCGTTCCAGGTCCGTCGCCAGCGGGCCCAGCGCGTCGTAGCAGACGATCTCGGGCTCGTACGCGGCGCGGGCCCCGCGCGCCAGGTCGGCGACCATCCGCTCGAGGCCGCCGGCCTCGAGGCTCTGCATCAGGTAGGCGATCCGGAGCGGCGGTCCCACGCGGCTCAGGCGCCGCCGGTCGCCGGGGCGAGCCGGACCACCGCCAGCTCGCGCGGCCCCTTCGGGGCGCGCGCATCGGTCTCGACGGTCCGGGGGATCTGCGCCGCGAGGGCCTTGAGCGCGATCACCATTCCGACCAGGTGATAGAAGAGGTCGAAATCGTTCCGGCTCAGGAAGAAGCCGCTGGCCTGATACGCCACGAAGCTCGCCTCGAGCATGCGGCACCCCCCGTGGAACCATTCGGTGTCGGGACGGACCGGCACCTGGCGGCGGAGCTTCCGGAGCGAGAGGAAGCACCCGAAGACCAGCCCGAGGAAGACCGCGAGCAGCAGGAAGCCGCCGTCCGCCATCGTCTGGAAGTAGATGTTGTGGGCCACGTGGTAGTCCTCGGGGTGCGGCGCGTAGCGGCGGAAGACCGAGGGGACGAGGTTGCGGGGCCCGATGCCGGTGAGCGGGTGCTCCACCGCGATGTTCCAGCAGGCCTGCCAGGCGTTGATGCGCCCGAGAGCGGAGGGATCGCTCCGGTACTTGGAGATCCCGGCGATCCGCTCCACGTAGCTCTGCGGCGCCGCGAGGAAGCCCAGGATCCCGGCGAACACGATCACCATCGAGGCCAGCAGCTTCCGCTTCGACCGCAGCCAGAGCATGAAGAACACCGCGCCGAGCCCGATGAACCCGCCGCGCGAATACGTGAGCACGATCGCGACCACCGAGAACAGGAACACGAAGTAGAGGCCGAGCTTCACGAACCGCCGCTTCTCCTCCTGAGCGAGGTAGAGGAAGAAGGGGAGCGACATGTTCAGGGCCAACGCGAAGTCGTTGTTATCCGCGATGAAGCCGCCCGGGCCCGCGAGCCGCGCGCCGCGGATGGAGCCGAGCAGCCCGCCCTTGAACCCGAGCCCGCCGATCGAGATCGCGATCGTCCAGGCCAGGATGCGGAACCGCTTCGCGTTGATGACCAGCGCGGCGGTCAGCACGGTCATCAGGAGGACCTTCGCGTACTGTTGCACCTTCTCCCAGGCGTAGCCCTGGCTGAACTCGGCGTGGTCGGCTGCGACCATCAGCGTCACGAGCAGGGCGGCGCAGAGGAAGGTCTCGCGCACCGGGATGATCCGGAAGCGCTCCCGGCTGAAGAGGACGCCGCCGAGGGTCGCGAGCGCGATGTAGTAGGAGAGCCGGAGCTCGCCGGCGCCCCAGGCGAGGTCGTGCGGGCGGAAATACGAGGTCCAGGCCCAGATCAGGACCCCGTAGAAGGGCTGGAAGAAGGCGATCGGCAGGCTGAAGAAGATGATCGCCCAGACGAAGAAGGTGCGCACGGGTCCGCCCGGTTCCTCCTACCAGCCCGCCCGGAGCGCCGCGACGACCCGGTCCTGCTCCCCGATGGTCAGCTCCGGGAAGATCGGCAGCGCGAGAACCGTCCGCGCCGCCTCGTCGGCGCCGGGGTACGGGCCCTGGTCTAGATCGGCAAAGCACGGATTCTTCGGGAGCGTCGTCGCGTAGTAGACCGCCGTTCCGATGCCGCGCGCGGCGAGCGCGTCCTTGCACGCGTCCCGCCGCTCGACCCGGATCACGTACTGGTGCCACGTATGGACGTTCCCCGGAAGCGTGGGAGGCGTCCGCAGGCCGGGCACCCCCACGAGCGCACTCTCGTAGCGGCGCGCCCGGGCGCGCCGGGCCTCGTTCCACCGCTCGAAGTGGCGCGCCTTGACCCGGAGCGCCGCGGCCTGCAGCTCGTCGAGACGCGAGTTCGTGCCCAGGAGGTCGTGACGGTAGCGCTCCTTCTGCCCGAGGTTCCGGAGCAGCCGGAGGCGCTCGGCTCCCTCCTCGGTGCGGCAGAGGACGAGCCCGCCGTCCCCCACCCCCCCGAGGTTCTTGGTCGGGTAGAAGCTCACCGCGCCGTAGTCGCCCAGGCTCCCCGCGGCCCGCCCGTCCCGGGTCGCGCCCAGCGCCTGCGCCGCGTCCTCGACCACCGCGAGCCCCGCCGAGGCGCGGGCGATCCGGTCCATGGGCGCGCACTGCCCGAAGAGATCGACCGGCACCAGCGCGCGCGCGCGCGGCGTCCGGCGGCGGGCGAGGTCGTCGGGGTCGATCAGGAAGCTCACGGGGTCCACGTCCACGAAGACCGGACGCGCGCCGATCAGCGAGACGGCCGCCGCGGTGGAATAGAAGGTGAAGGCCGGGACCAGCACCTCGTCCCCCGGGCCCACGCCGGCCGCGCGAAGCGCGAGGATCAACGCGTCGGTCCCCGACGCCACGGCGACCGCGTGCGGCACTCCCGCGAGCGCCGCCAGCTCGCGCTCGAGCGCATC
>Ga0187892_10000994_pt1 | contig 69478 bp, 67 predicted proteins | sample MA1701073metaG_FD_139345 | JGI IMG/M metagenome (GOLD analysis project Ga0187892, IMG submission 139345) | Bio-ooze microbial communities from a basaltic lava cave in the Kipuka Kanohina Cave System on the Island of Hawaii, USA - MA170107-3 metaG ...
CAGCTCTTCCTGGCCCATCGCGCCCCTCAGCATCACTCGGACGATGGCCGCCACAGAATCACCTCGCCCTCGCTCGCGCTACCAAAATGTGCCCACCTCACGAAAGATTCACAGGCTCTGAGGTGTGCCGCCCCACTTTGCGCCTCGAGGCACGCACGGGCTTCGAGGCCGGCACCGTGCATTGCTCTAAAGACTGCGTCCGTCGAACTGTGTCACTTTGAGCGCGTCGACGCCGTTGAGGCAGCGCACGTTGATCGCGGTCCCCTCGTTCCCCTCCCGCGTCTTTCCGCGCGCGAAGGAGAGGATGCCGCAGGTCTTGCAGAACAGGTGATGGATGACGTGCTTGTTGAACTGATAGTCGCCGACCGCGTCCGCGCCCGAGCGAAACTTCAGTGCCACACGATGCGCCAAGGCAGCGGGCAATTCTTGAGCAGGCCCGTCACCTCCGCCTCGGTGCCCTTGCAGTCGTAGGCGCCGAACACGTGGATCAGCGCCACCGTGCCGCGCGCCTCCTCCGCCGGCTCGACGCTGAAGGAAAGCGCGCCCACCGCCGCCGGCGACAACGCGCGGCGCATCGCATCGAACTCGCTGGTTCCGTGTACAGTGCGTTTCGTCACGGCTTCCGAAAGGTCGCAAGATGATCGTCCGAGCCTGGCGCGGGCGCGCCTCCCCGGCCAACCCTGGCGCCTATATCGAGCACTTCCGCCGCAATGTGCTGCCGGAGCTCGAGGAAATCGAGGGCTTTCTCGGCGCAAGCCTGTTGCGCGAGGATCGCGCCCAAGAGGTGGAGTTCCTGGTGCTGACCCGCTGGGCCTCGATGGACGCGGTGCGCGCTTTCGCCGGTGCCGACGTCGCGCGCGCGGTCGTCGAGCCCGAAGCGATGGCCGCGCTCAAGGACTATGACCGCACGGTGCATCACTACGAGGTGGTCGAGGGGAGTTGAGCGGGGTCAATCCTGCCCTCATCCTTCGCTTCGCTCGGGATGACGTGAATTATCGCGTCCCCAAGATCTTCGCGAGGCGCTTCAGCGGCCTCTTGTCCATCGCGAGGCCGAGCGGCGTCGAGAAATGGCCGGCGCCGCCGATGAAGGTGTTCTCGGGCGGCAGGCGCCAGCGCTCGACCAGCGAGCGGCCGGAGGCGAAGGGCAGGATCGTGTCGCGCGCGCCGAGCACCGCCACGACGTTCTCGGGCGGCAGCGGCGGGCCGTCGGGCACGGCCGTCATGCCCTGCCAGAGCATCAGGTCCTTGGCGCTCCAGCCGGCGCGCTCGAGCGCCTCGGCCATGCCGACGCCGGCCGAGAGCGCGCTTTCGGCCACCAGCGAATCTATCTGATCCGATACGGTCAGCAGCGCCACGGCATCCGGCCGCATCGACGGCGGCCAGCGCGGCGAGTGGCTGGCGGCGAGCAGAGCCGCGAGCGCGCCGAGGCTGGCGCCGCCGATGGCGACCGGCGCCCTGGTCTGCTGCCGGCACCAGTGGATGATCACGGCCAGCTCCTGGGCCTGGGCCGCGAAGAGATCGATGGGCCCGAGCGGAGCGCGCGCCATGAACGGCTCGCCGCCATAGCTTCCGGGCAGACGCCGCCGCCCGTGCCACGCGGATTCGATCTCGATCACGCGGATTCCGTACTTGTACAGCACCTGCACATCGGCGGTCGCGCGGCCGGTGTGGTCGAACTCGACGCAGATGCCGTTGCCGAAGATGAAGGTGGGCGGGTTGACGACGCCGCGCGGCTCGTGCACGCGGGCCCAGGCGATGCTGCTCGGGCCGCCGCCCATGCGCGCGGCAGGCGAGCGGAAGCGGATCCAGTAGTCCTCGCCGAAATGGGTCGGGACCCGGCGCGAAACCTCGACGTTCGGGACGGCCGCGGGCGGCTGATAGATGCGCCAGGGCTCGCCGCGGTGGGCGCCGTAAGCCGACGCGAGCTCGTCCGGCTTGGCCGCCTCGAAACGGACCGGCGGCACCGGGCGGCCGAAGCGGATATCGAGGAAGCGCAGGCGCTGCAGCATCAGCCAGCGCGCCACCGAGGCGCGTCGCGATTCGATCCGGTAGAGCGTCGCCGGCGGCTTCAGATTGGGCGTGAAGAGCGCCTCCTCCCAGACGGCCGCGGCGGCTTCATACTCGCGGCGATGGGCTTCGAACGCGGCGAGCTTGCGCGCCAGGCGCTGCGTGGGCTTCGCGTCCATCGGCACCGCCGCGAGGAACGCCGCCGGGTCGCCCCTGGCCGCCAGCGCCGCCGCCCAGAGGCGCGACAGCGGCAACCAGAGCTGGAGCATGCTCCAGAGGACCGGGCGATCGATCGCCACGTCGGCGATGCCCCAGCCCAAAGGTCCGCGTAGGCGCATGGCCTGTCTTTCGCTCATTGCCGAGACCGCCTGTCGCTCTGCATCATATACGGTGTCGCGCCGGCCGGGCGAACCCTTAACCAACGTGATACTCTGCCCGGAAAATTGCGAAGAATCCGTGGCCGCCGATGCATTTCTATTTCGATTTCATCTCTCCGTTCGGATACTTCGCGGCGCTCCGGGTGGGCGAGCTCGCCGCCAAGCACGGCCGCGACTGCGAGTGGCACGCCATGCTGCTGGGCGTGAGCGTGCTGAAGGTGATGGGCCTCAGGCCGCTGGTGGAGACGCCGCTCAAAGGCCCCTACCTCTCGCATGACGCGGCCCGCTACGCGCGCCGCAACAGGCTTGCGCTGAAGCGCCCGCTCGACGGCCCGGCCATGAACCCGGTGCCCGCGGCGCGCGCGTTCCACTGGCTGAAGCGCCATCACGCCGACCGCTACCGCGGCATCGCAGTCGACATGCTCGACGCCTATTGGCGCGAGGCGCGCAATCTCGAGGATGCCGAGGAGATCGCGGCCATCGCCGCCGGCCGCGGCGTCGACGGCGCCGCCTGCCGGGCGGCCATCGAGAGCGACGAGGCGCGCCAGCTCCTGCGCGGGGCCGTCGATACCTCGCTCCACAAAGGCGTGTTCGGCTCGCCGTTCTTCATCGTCGACAACGAGCCCTTCTGGGGCGTCGACAAGATCGAGCAGATCGACGAATGGCTGACGCGCGGCGGGTGGTGACCCGTCTTCGCCGCCCGTCACCGCGCGGCGTGGTCGAGGCCCATCTGCCAGAACGCGGTCTCCAGCCTGCACGCGTCGCGGAAGGTCGCGAGCAGCGCGGCATAGCGCGCCTCGTTGCCGCGCCGCGTCCAGAGCCTGTCGAGGCGCTCGACGGCCGCGCGCGCGACCGCCTGATACTCGGCGCCGGCATACATCGCGATCCACTCGGCGTAGGGGTTGCCGGCGCGCAGCGTGTCGGAATCGCGATCGAGCGCCTCACCGATCACGCCGTAGCCGATCACGCAGGGGGCCAGCGCCGCGTGGAGATCGAGCGCGTCGCCCGCGAGCCCGCGCTCGAGGACGAAGCGCGTATAGGCCATGTTCGCGCGGTCCTCGGGCAGCGCCGCCATCGCCTGCTCAGTCAAGCCCCAGCTGGAGCAATACTCGACGTGCAGCTTCATCTCGACGTCAAGGATGACGCGCATCGTCTCCGCCGCAGCGCGGATCTCGTCGAGCGTCTCGGCCTTGAACGCGGCCAGCGCATAGGCGCGCGCGAACTGGACGAGGAACAGGTAATCCTGCTCGAGGTAGCAGCGGAACGCGGCCGGCGCGAGATTGCCGGCGCCGATGCCGCGCACGAACTCATGCTCGGCATAGCCGCGCCAATCGGCGCCGGCATCGCTGCGGAGGCGGTCGAAGAGCGTCATGGGCGCGCTGTAGCTGCCTGATGTATGATCGTCCCGGTGAGGAGGGATCGAACATGGCAGATTGGATCGAGACCTTCAAAGGCGTGATCGATGCGCGGGAATACGACCCCAATGCGCATATGAACACGCAGGCTTATGTTTCGCGCTTCGATCAGGCGACGTGGTTCCTGCTCGCCGCGGTGGGCCTGACGCCGCGCACCGTGCGCGAGCGGAAGCGCCGCGTCGCCGTGCTGCGCCAGACCTTCAACTTCGTGCACGAGCTGAAGGGCTCGGAGTTGATCGTGATCCAGAGCGGCTTCGTCGCCGTGGGCGAGAAGCATCTCCGCTTCCAGCACCGCATGATCGACGCCGAGAGCGACAAGCTCATGGCCGCCTGCGCCGGCACCGCGGTCGAGGTAAGCCTCGAGAACGAGCGCGCGACCGCGATCGAGCCCAAGATCAAGGACCGCGCCAAGGCGCTCCTGGTGACGATCAACGACGCCGAGCGGGTGGATCTCGATTCGCGGCTTTAGTCAGCGCGTCATCCTGAGCGAAGCGAAGGACCTATTCTCCGCGCGAGTGCTGTCGGCAATTGAGGCTAGGTCCTTCGGCCGCAAGGGCGGCCTCAGGATGACGGCGCCGCTCACCCCTCGAGCAGATTGCGCCCTTCCTTGGGCAGACGCACAACGAGGCCGTCGAGCTCGGGGCCCATCACGATCTGGCAGCCGAGACGCGAGGTCTTGGTCAGGCCGAACGCCAGGTCGAGCATGTCCTTCTCGTCCTCGGAGGGCGGCTTCAGTCTGCCGACCCAATCGGGATCAACGATCACGTGGCAGGTCGAGCACGCCATCGAGCCCTCGCACGCGCCCTCGATGTCGACGCCGTTCTCGCGGGCGATCTCCATCACCGACATGCCGGCGGGCGCGTCCACCAGCTTCCGGTTCCCGTCGCGCTCGATGAACGTCATCTTCGGCATTGGTGGGTTGTTTCCCCGGTAGGGGCGCGCTGCGCGCGCCCTTTCTCCACACGCTCGGCGTTTCGCTGGATGCAGGGCGCGCGCAGCGCGCCCCTACGCAATCGAACCGCCCTCATCTACACCGTGAACGACTCGCCGCAGCCGCAGCGGCCCTTCTCGTTCGGGTTCTTGAAGGTGAAGCCGGTGTGGAACTTGTCCTCGACGTAGTCCATCTCGCTGCCGAGCAGGAACATGGTGGCGGCGGGGTCGATGAAGATGGCGACGCCCTTCTGCTCCACCACGTCCTCGAATTTCTTGCGCTCCTTGGCGTATTCGACGACGTAGGAGAGGCCGGAGCAGCCCTGTTTCTTCACGCCGATGCGCAGGCCGAGCACCGGCTCGCTCGCCTTGGCGATGAGCGCCTTGGCCCGCGCGGCGGCGGCGTCGGTGATGGTGATCGGGCTCGGCAGCTTCATGGTCATTTTGTCTTGTAGCCTAAGATCTATTGCGCGGCGCGCGTTTTGCCAGGGGTTGACTTGGCTCAGTCGATGTCGAGGGCCAGCTTCGCGTCTTCCGACATGCGGTCCTTGGTCCAGGGCGGCTCCCAGACGAGGCGCACTTCCACCTCGCCCACGCCCGGCACCGCCGCGACCGCCTCGGCCACGCGGCCCGGCATCTCGCCGGCCACCGGGCAGGCCGGCGCGGTCAAGGTCATATCGATCGCGAGGTTTCCATTCGCGGCGCGGTCGAGCCGGTAGATGAGGCCGAGATCGTAGATATTCACCGGGATCTCGGGGTCGTAGACGGTCTTGATCGCTTCGATGACGGCCCCTTCGGGGGCCGGCTGCTCGCCGGCGTCGAGCGGCGCGCCGGCGCGCGCCATCGCCGCTTCGCCTTCGGGCCTGGCGCCGGGCAGGAAATCGGCGAGACTGGGCTCGCGGCTCATTCGGTGCTCGCTCTCTCGGCGCCCTCGAGCGCCGCTTTCATCGTGTGCCAAGCCAAGGTCGCGCATTTGACGCGCATCGGATATTGGCGCACGCCCGAGAGGACCTGGAGGCGGTCGAACTCGTCCTCGAGGGCCTTCGGCAATTCCGGCGCACTAGCGCCAGCGACGTCCTCCTGCGTGCACATATGGTGGAACGCGCCGAAAAGCGCGTTGGCCTCCTCCTCGGTCTTGCCCTTCAAGAGCTCGGTCATCAGCGAGGCCGAGGCGGTGGAGATGGCGCAGCCGCGCCCCTCGAACGCCACGTCCTCGATCACGTCGGTGGGCGAGAGCTTCAAGTAGATCGTCACCTTGTCGCCGCAGAGCGGGTTGTCGCCCTTGGCCGCGCGGTTGGCGTCGGCGGGGTGCCGGAAATTCCGCGGCCGTTTGCCATGGTCGAGGATCACTTCCTGGTAGAGCTCGCGCAGGTCGGACATCAGGCGAACAGCTCCCGTACCTTATGGAGCGCCTTCACCAGCGCGTCGGCCTCCTCCAGCGTGTTGTACATGGCGAACGAGGCGCGCGCGGTGGCCGGCACGTTGAGCCGGTCCATCAGCGGCTCGGCGCAATGGTGGCCGGCGCGGATCGCGATGCCTTCCTGGTCGAGGATGGTGCCGATGTCGTGCGCGTGCGCGCAGTCGAGCGCGAACGAGATGATTGCGGCCTTTCCCGCGGCGCGGCCGTAGATGGTGAGGCCCGGAATCTCGGACAGACGCTGGGTCGCGTAGTCGCGGAGCTCGTGCTCCCATTCCGCGATGCGCGCGCGGCCGACGCTCTCGACGTAGTCGATGGCAGCACCCAGCCCGATCACCTCGGCGATCGCCGGCGTGCCCGCCTCGAAGCGGTGCGGCGGCTCGCGGAAGGTGGTGCCGGCGAACGAGACGTGCGCGATCATGTCGCCGCCGCCCTGATAGGGCGGCATCTTCTTCAGGAGGGCTTTCTTGCCGTAGAGCACGCCGGTGCCCGAGGGGCCATAGAGCTTGTGGCCGGTGAAGACATAGAAATCGGCATCGAGCGCGCGCACGTCGACGGTCTCGTGCACGACCGCTTGCGAGCCGTCCAACAGCACCGGAATGCCCTTCGCGTGCGCGAGGCGCACGATCTCCGCGGCTGGCGTCACCGTGCCGAGCACGTTCGAGCAATGGGTAATCGCGACGAGGCGGGTTCGCGCACCGAGCAGCGCCGCGAATTTCTCCATGATCAAGACGCCGGCATCGTCGATCGGCGCGACCAACACCTTGATGCCGATCTGCTGCGCAAGCAGCTGCCACGGCACGATGTTGGCGTGATGCTCCATCTCGGAAATGACGACCTCGTCGCCTTCCTTGAAGAAGGCGCGGCCGTAGCTCTGCGCCAGGAGATTGACGGCCTCGGTGGCGTTGCGGGTGAAGACGATCTCGTCGGCGCTGCCGGCGTTGATGAAGCGCGCGACCTTGCCGCGCACGGCCTCGAAGCGCTCGGTCGCGTGCTGCGAGAGGTAATAGACGCCGCGGTGGATATTGGCGTAGCCCTTCTCGTAGACCTCGCGCACCGCGTCGATGACCGGGCGCGGCTTCTGCGCGCTGGCGCCGCTGTCGAGGAACACGAGCGGCTTGCCGCGCACCTTGGTCGCGAGGATCGGGAAGTCGCGCCTGACCGCCGCCACGTCGTAGACGTTGCGAAGGAGCGGTGCGGGCTTGCGGGTTGCCGCGGTGCTCATGCCGCCATCCAACGCGCGATGTTGTGCTCGAGCGTGAGCCGCATGCCGGCCAGCGCCACGGCGTCGATGACCTCGGCGAGGAACGCCTCGACCAGCAGGCGCCGCGCCTCGGCCTCGGGAATGCCGCGCGAGCGGAGATAGAACAGCGCGGCGTCGTCGAGCTCGCCGGCGGTGGCGCCGTGGCTGCACTTCACGTCGTCGGCGGAGATCTCCAGTTCGGGCTTGGAGTTGATCTCGGCCTTGTTGGAGAGCAAGAGCGCACGGTTCATCTGCTGCCCGTCGGCCTTCTGCGCGTTGGGCCGGACCGTGATGCGGCCCTGGAACACGCCGCGCGCACGGCCGTCGAGCACGCCCTTGTAAAGTTCCTTGCTCGACGTCTCGGGGCTGACGTGGTCGATGACCGTAGTATGGTCGACGGTCTGCTCGCCGCGCGCGAGATAGGCGCCGTACAAGCGGCAATGCGCGCGCCGACCATCGAGCGCCACGTGGATCTCGTTGCGCGCGAGGCGGCCTCCGATCGAAAAGACGAAGCTGTCGTAGTGCGCGCCCGCGGCCAGATGCGCGCCGGTGACGGCCATGTGGAAGGCCTCGCGCGATTCGTCCTGCACCTTGCAATGGCGGAGCAGCGCGCCCTGGCCGAGCGCGATCTCGGTGACCGAGTCCGAGAAATAGGACCCGATGCAGAGGCCGACATGGTGCTCGATGACCGTGGCATGCGCGCCGGCGCCCGCGACAATGAGATTGCGCGGGTGATAGACCGGCGGCTTGTCGGCGCCGCTGCCGACCCAGAGAATCTCGATCGGCGCCTCGGCGCGCGCGCCGGGCGCTAGGTGCAGCACATAGCCGTCGGCGGCGAAAGCGGCGTTGAGCGCCGCAAACGGATGACCCGCGAGCCCCGGCGCATTGCCGAGGAAGCCTTCGATCAGCTGCGGGCGAGATTTCAGCGCCTCGGCGAAGCTCAACAGCTCGATGCCCGGCGAGAGATGCTCGAGGCTCGAAAGATCGTCGCGCAGGCGCCCGTTGACGAAGACGAAGCGGTTCTCAGCCGCGCGCCCGAAGGTGACGCCTTTCAAGCGCGATCGGTCGAACGGCGCCGGCGGCGCATCGACCGAGAAATCGCCCTCGATCAGCGCATGGAGCGGGATGAAGCGCCAGGCCTCGCTCTTGATCGTGGGAAAGCCCGCGGCGCGGAACGCTTCCGAGCCGGCCCGGCGCCAGCCGGCGAGCCAGGGCCGCGCCCCCGCCTCGAGACGCACGCGCTCGCCCGCGTAGCGATCGAGATAGGCGCTGCCCGCCGGGCTTTTCGCGGCGACGGCCATCGTCACGCGGCCTCCTTGGCGAACTCGGCGTAGCCGCGCTGCTCGAGCTCGAGCGCCAGCGACTTGTCGCCCGAGCGGACGATGCGGCCCTTGGCCAGCACGTGCACCCGGTCGGGCACGATGTAGTCGAGCAGGCGCTGGTAGTGCGTGATCAGCAGCATCGCGCGGTCGGGCGCGCGCAGCGCATTGACGCCGTCGGCCACCACCTTCAGCGCGTCGATGTCGAGGCCGCTGTCGGTCTCGTCGAGCACCGCGAAGGTGGGCTTCAGCACCGCCATCTGCAGAATCTCGTTGCGCTTCTTCTCGCCTCCTGAAAAGCCCACGTTGACGTTGCGCTTCAGCATGTCCTCGGCCATGCCGAGCCGCTTCATCGTCTCGCGCAGCAGCTTCAGGAACTGCATCGCGTCGAGCTCGCTCTCGCCGCGGTGCTGGCGCACGGCGTTGAGCGCGTGCTTCAGGAACGTGGTGTTGGAGACGCCGGGGATCTCGACCGGATACTGGAACGCGAGGAACACGCCCTGGGCGGCGCGCTCTTCGGGCTCCATCGCGAGCAGGTTCTTGCCCTGGTAGAGCACCTCGCCCTTGGTGACTTCGTAGCCCTCGCGACCGGCGAGCACGTAAGAGAGCGTGCTCTTGCCCGAGCCGTTCGGCCCCATGATCGCGTGCACCTCGCCCGCCTTGATGGAGAGCGAGAGGCCGCGCAGGATCTCCTTGCCGTCGACGGTCGCGTGAAGGTCTTTGATTTCGAGCATCGCCGTCATTACCCCACGCTCCCCTCGAGGCTGATCGCGACGAGCTTCTGCGCCTCGACCGCGAATTCCATCGGCAGCTCCTGCAGCACCTCGCGGCAGAAGCCGTTGACGATGAGGCTGACCGCGTCCTCTTCCGAGAGGCCGCGCTGGCGGCAGTAGAAGAGCTGGTCCTCGCTGATCTTCGAGGTCGTCGCCTCGTGCTCGATCCGCGCGGTGCGGTTCTTGCTCTCGATGTAGGGGACCGTGTGGGCCCCGCACTTGTCGCCGATCAGCAGCGAGTCGCACTGCGTGTAGTTGCGGGCGCCGCCGGCGCGCGGGCCCATGCGCACGAGGCCCCGATAGGTGTTGCTGGCGTGGCCGGCCGAGATGCCCTTCGAGATGATCCGCGAGCGCGTGTTCCTGCCGAGATGGAGCATCTTGGTGCCGGTATCGGCCTGCTGGTAGTGGTTGGTGATCGCGACCGAGTAGAACTCGCCCTGCGAATTGTCACCCTGCAGGATGCACGAGGGATATTTCCAGGTGATGGCGGAGCCGGTCTCCACCTGAGTCCAGGAAATCTTGGAATTGCGGCCGCGGCACGCGCCGCGCTTGGTCACGAAATTGTAGATGCCGCCCTTTCCGTGCTCGTCGCCGGGATACCAGTTCTGCACGGTCGAATACTTGATCTCGGCGTCGTCGGGCGCCACGAGCTCGACCACGGCGGCGTGGAGCTGGTTCTCATCGCGCATCGGAGCGGTGCAGCCCTCGAGATAGCTCACGTAGGAGCCGGCATCGGCGATGATCAGCGTGCGCTCGAACTGGCCGGTCTCCGAGGCATTGATGCGGAAATAGGTCGAGAGCTCCATCGGGCAGCGCACGCCCTTCGGCACGTAGACGAAGGAGCCGTCGCTGAACACGGCGGAATTGAGCGTGGCGTAGAAATTGTCGGTGTAGGGAACGACGGTGCCGAGATACTGCTTCACGGTCTCCGGACACTTCTGCATCGCCTCGGAGATCGAGCAGAAGATGATGCCCATCTTCTCGAGCTTGCCCTTGTAGGTGGTCGCGACCGAGACCGAATCGAACACCGCATCGACGGCGACGCCGGCCAGGTGTTCCTGCTCGGCCAGCGGGATGCCAAGCTTCTTATAGGTTTCGAGAAGCTCGGGATCGACCTCGTCGAGGCTCTTGAGCGTGGGCTTCTTCTTCGGCGCCGCATAGTAGTAGGCGTCCTGGAAGTCGATCGGCGGATAGCTGACCTTGGCCCATTTGGGTTCGGACTTGGACATGGTCAGCCAACGGCGAAACGACTTGAGGCGCCACTCGAGCATCCACGCCGGCTCGTCCTTTTTCGCCGAGATGAAGCGGACGATGTCCTCGTTGAGGCCCTTGGGGGCCGTCTCCATCTCGATGTCGGTGACGAAGCCGTATTTGTACTTGTCGAGCGCCTTCACCTGCTCGCGGGTTCTGGCTGTGACGGCCATTGCTGTCTTCCCACCCTGGGTTTCGGTTCGCGCTCTAGGACGCGGCCGGATGCGGCACGCGCCGGCGGCAGATCAAATCTCATCGCCGGCACCGCCATGTCGGCGAGGCTCACGCCTTCGAGCGCAGAGCGGATCGCGCGGTTGACGCGGTCCCAGTTGCCGCGCATCGGGCAGAGCGATTCCACGTCGCAATTGCCCTCGGTGCCGTCGACGCAGGCGGTGAGCGAGACCGGCCCTTCGAGCGCGCGGATGATCTCGAGCACCGTGATCTCGCCCGGCGGCCGCGCCAGGCGATATCCGCCATGCGCGCCGCGCTCGGACACGAGCACGCCCTCGCGTGCAAGGTCCTTCAGCACCTTGGCGACGGTCGGCATCGGCATCGCCGAGTCCTGCGCCAGATGCGGCGCGGTCACAAGCCGCCCGGGCTCGCGCGCCATCTGTGCCAGCACGACCACGGCATAGTCCGTGATTCGATTGAGTTTCAACATGTTAGTAGCCACCGCCCTTCAATCCGGAGCGATTTCGTACCCTTTACCTAACGGGGCGCCGGGGAAAATCAAGAGTAATTTTGTCCTGTATTTCAGGCGCTTGGCCTGGCGCCGGCGGCTCTCAGATCCGCGTCTCGATCACCGCGAACCAGTTGCGCACGGCGGGATCGAAATGGCGCGGCTGGGGATTGACGAGGCGGCCGGCGCCGTCCGTCATCATCGCGCGCTTGGCGACGGAGTTCGAAAGATTGCCGCCGACCACGGCGATCCAGCCCTCGCGCACGTCGACGACGATGTCGCAATGCGAGGCGTAGTTGCGATCGGGCTGGCTGTCGTAGCCGATGCCGCTCTCGAGCGAGTTGCAGACGAGATCGCCGGGCCGCGGAGCGTATTCGCCGAGGCGCCGCGCCCAGAAATTCCCGCTGCGCCGCTCGCGGTTCTGGGTGGCGACGCGGATATAATGCGCGTGCGAGCCGGTCGCGGGCCACGATGCGCCCGCGCCCGCCTCCTTCATCACGTAGGACACGAAGGCGCCCGACCAGGCCACGCGGCTCTCGTTGCCGGTTCCGACTCTCCAGTAATGCGAAACCCAGGCGCCGTAGCCGGTGTGATGTTGCTTGGGTCCGCTGCGATGCGTGGCTTGGGCGCCCCAGCGCAGCCACTCCGACATCGCGATCTCGACGACCTTGCGTCGGAAGCCGGTCTCCGCCGCATGCGACGTCGTCTCCGAGCGCAGCCACGCGACCGGCACCGCGCCGCTGCGCGCGGGCGGCGGCGCGGGCTCGCGATACGCGCAGCCGGCAACGAGAATCAGGAGAGCGAAGGCAGGTAGAGCACGCAGCACGGTCGCCCCTCGCGGCCGATATGTCAGGGCTAATACGCAAGCTGCCGGCGCTGTTATCCCGAGCAGGCCGCGGTGGCAACCGAAACCTTCCCTTCCTGCAGCGCGGGCATGATGCGAAGCTTCCGATCGCTCTCGGCGCGGCATGTGCCCCTGCTCTCGCTCGCTTTCGCGAAGACGACGAGGCTGGGGAACATGCGGATTACCGGCCTGCGCTTTCGCGCGGGCGATAGTGAGATTGCCGCCGATCTCGACGGTTTTCTCGACGCCGTCGGGATCGAACGCGCCGTCGTCGGCAGGAAAATCTGAAAGTGCCGGCGCGCGTGTGGCGCGCGGCCCTGGCCGGGCAAATCGATGACGATGTTTCCGCGAATCTCCACCGCATCGGCGTCCCCACGCTCATCGCCTGGGGCGACCGCGACGAGATCGCCCGGCGGCCGACGCAGGAGGCGATGGCCGCGGCGATCCCGAGATCACGGTTCGTGGTGTACCACGGCAGCGGGCATGCGCTGCATTGGGACGATGCGGAGGGCTTCGTTTCCGAGCTTACCGCTTTCGTCGACGGCGTGGCCGCCCAAGATTGAGCGAGCGGCCGAAGTCGGCGCCCGGCCGTTCACGCCGCCGCGCGCCGCGCGGCCATGGCGCTCCACGCTTCGACGAAGCGCTCGACGTCGGCGGCTGCGCTCGCCCAGCCGAGGCTCACGCGGATCGCTGCGGATGCGTCCTCCGCCGCATAGCCCATCGCGGCGAGCACGTGCGAAGGCCGGACCTTGCCCGAAGAGCAGGCCGAGCCGGCGCTGACCGCGATGCCGGCGAGATCGAGCGCCATCACCTGCGTTTCGCTTGCGATGCCCGGCAACAGGATGCAGCTCGTGTTGGGAAGGCGCGGCGCTTCGGCGCCGGCGATGCGCGCCCGGTTCGAGCGGGCGAGCACTGCCGCCTCGATCGCATCGCGCAGATCGGCGATGCGCGCATAGGCGGCAAGGTCGCGCCGCGCGGCGGCCGCCGCTGCGCCGAAGCCTGCGATTCCGGGCACGTTCTCCGTGCCGGCGCGGCGGCCCCGCTCTTGCCCGCCGCCGAGCGACGACGGCGTCAGCGCGACGCGCTCGGCGACGTAGAGCGCGCCCACTCCTTGGGGGCCCCCGAGCTTGTGCGCCGACAGCGACAGCAAATCGGCGCCGAGCGCGCGCGCGTCGATCGGGATCTTGCCCGCCGCCTGCACCGCGTCGCAGTGGACGAGCGCGCCCGCAGCGTGCGCGCGCCGCGCGATCTCGGCCACGGGCTGAACGACGCCGGTCTCGTTGTTGGCGAGCATGACCGAGACCAGCGTTTGGCCGCCGCGCTCGGCAAGCAAACGGTCGAGCGCGTCGAGATCGACGACGCCGTTGCCCGCCGCCGGAACGCGCGGCGTCTCCGCATCGAGCGCGGCGTTGGCGAGAACCGAGTCGTGCTCGATCGCCGAGACGAGGATGCGCTTTCGCCCCGCCCCGGAGAGCGCCAGCGCATTGGCCTCGGTGCCGCCGCTGGTGAAGACGATGTCGGCGGGCGCGGCGCCGATGAGGGCCGCGACCGCGTCGCGCGCATCCTCGACGCATCTGCGCGCCGCGCGTCCGAAGCCATGCACGGAGGAAGGATTGCCGGCGAGCGCCAGCGCCTTGACCGTCGCCGCGGCCGCCTCCGGCCGCACCGGCGCCGTCGCGTTGTAGTCGAGATAGACGGCGCTGCTCAAAGGGCGCCTTCAGGCGGCCTGCGTGCGGCGCCCGCGTTCGGCCTCTTCGCGCTTGGCGAGCTCGGCTTCGAGCTCCTCGACGCGGCTCGCGAGCGCGGTGAGCTGGGCGCGCATCGTATCGAGCGCGCGCTGCGTCGGATCGGGAATGTCGCCGGGCGTGCCGTAGGCGACGAACGCCTTCTGCGTTTCGGGATCCTTGCACGCGATGAGCCGCGCCGGAATCCCGATCGCGGTGCAGCCGGGCGGCACGTCCTTGGTCACGACCGCGTTGGCGCCGACGCGCGCATCGGCGCCGACTGTGATCGGCCCCAGCACCTGCGCGCCCGAGCCCACGATCACGCCGCGCTCGAGCGTCGGGTGCCGCTTTTTGTTACGCTGTGAATCCGAATTCTCGGCCGGCGACGTGCCGCCGAGCGTGACGCCGTGGTAGAGCGTCACGTCGTCGCCGACCTCGGCGGTCTCGCCGATGACGACGCCCATCCCGTGATCGATGAACAAGCGCTCGCCGATTCTTGCGCCCGGGTGGATCTCGATGCCGGTAAGCCAGCGGCCCCAATGCGAGGTCCAGCGGCCGAGAAAACGCATCCTGTTTCGCCAGAGCCAGTTCGCGAGCCGGTGCCAGCGCACCGCGTGGAAGCCGGGATAGGCAAAGAACACCTCGAGGCGCGAGCGGGCGGCAGGGTCGCGCGCCCGGATGGCCTCGATGTCCTCGATCAACCTCTTGAACATGAAGGGTTTAGCTCCCATATGGCCGGCCTGCTCGACGCCCGGCGGGAGGCGACTTCAAGCAGCGAACCGTTGCCCGCGGCTGCGAGGCGATATAATGAGTGACACCGGGGGGTCAAGCAAATGGCCTCGCGCCGGGCTCGGATGCCAGGCGCCAAGCCTCTGAATCGCCGATCATTTCTCGACCTATTGGATCGCTGACATGCCGGACGTGACTATCCCCGGGCCCGAGGGGCGGCTCGAAGGCCGCTATCATCACAGCAAAGCCGCCAATTCGCCGATCGCGCTGCTGCTGCACCCGCACCCGCAGCATGGCGGCACGATGAACAACAAGATCGTCTACCAGCTTTATCATCTGTTCGCGCGGCGCGGGTTCTCGACGCTGCGCTTCAACTTCCGCGGCGTCGGCCGCTCGCAAGGATCCTACGACCGCGGCGAGGGCGAGCTCTCCGACGCCGCCGCGGCGCTCGACTGGCTCCAGGGCCAGAACCCCGCCGCCGCGCATTGCTGGATCGCGGGCTTCTCGTTCGGCGCCTGGATCGGCATGCAGCTCCTGATGCGCCGGCCGGAGATCGACGCGTTCATCTCGGTGGCGCCGCCCGCCAACATCTACGATTTCGGCTTCCTCGCCCCCTGCCCCTCCTCGGGCATGATCATCCAGGGCGCCGCCGACAAGATCGTGCCGCTCGATGCGGTGCAGAAGCTGGTGACCAAGCTCAATCACCAGAAGGGCATCAAGATCGACCACCGCATCATCGACAAGGCCGACCACTTCTTCTCGAACCACATCGACGAGCTCGCGACCAACGTCGAGGACTATCTCGAGAAGCACCTGACGCCAACGCGCCGCAAGACCGGGCGCACGCGCGAGGTGAAGGAAGCTGCGCCGCGGTAGCACGCGGTAGATCCGTAGGGGCGCGCTGCGCGCGCCCTCTCTCTGCCCGCTTGGTAATGGAAGGACGCAGCGCCGGCGGCGGAGCTTCGCGTCCGTCGCGTCTCCAAGGGCGCGCGCAGCGCGCCCCTACTCGATCAGCGCTTTGCCTTGCGCGGGCCGGCGGCGAGCATGCGCAGAAGCTGCTGCGCGCACGCGGCGAGCGGCGCCGCGGTCTGCCCGGCTTTCGCCTGCGACATCGCCCCCGAAAACGTTGCGACCACCATCGTCGCGAGGCTCTCGGCGTCGCGCCGTCTCTCGCTGCGCAGCTTCTCGCTGATCGCGATGCGCCAATTCTCGAACACGCCCACGAGCGCGGTGCGGAATTCGGGGTCGGCGAGCGCGAGTTCGTGCGCGAGATTGTTGAGCGGGCAGCCCTGGACCGAGCCGCGCTCCTCGAGCGCCGCCGCCACCTCGGCGAACACGGTGCGGATACCTTCCCCGGCGCGGCGCGCGGACTTCAGCGGTTCGATCCACGTCTCGGTGACCGCCCTGGCCACGCGCTCGCGGATCACGGCGAGCCCGAGCGCCTTCTTGCTCGGGAAATGGTGGTAGAGCGCGCCGCCGGTGACGCCCGCCATGCGCATGATTTCGTGCATGCCGGTCGCGTGGTAGCCGCGCGCCTGGAACGAGGCTGCGGCCACGTCGAGCAGCCGGTTGCGCATGCGCACCGGATCGTAGGCGCGCTTGCCCGCGCCGGGCCGTCCTCCGCTCGTCGCCGTCTCGCCCGCCCGATCCATCGTTCCTCTTTAGCAGATTGACAAAACCGGACAACCGGTCTGAACTGAGGACTGGAACCGGACAAATGTCCTGTTTCGCCCGAAAGAGGAGGCGTCCATGGACGGCGAAAGAGCGGTTCACGCGAGGCCGCGCCTCTTTTCCGGCCCCTTGAGCATGTTCGGGGCGAAGGCCGAGATCGCCGCGCGCGAGAAGGGCCTCGACTTCGAGCTGGTCATGGTGCCGTTCGAAATGAAGCGGCTCTACGAGCCCAAGGATCCCGAGGTCGTACGCATCAACCCCAAGCGCCAGGTGCCGGTGCTGATCCACGGCGACCTCGAGCTCTTCGATTCCACGCAGATCTTCGAATATCTCGAGGAGCTGAAGCCCATACCCGCCCTGTGGCCGGCCGGCGCCGCTGCGCGCGCCCGAGCGCGCCTTCTTGAGCTCAAGTCAGACGAGGTCTACTTCGCGCACATCATCCGGCTGATGGGCTTGCAGGCGACGCCGCAGGATCCCGCCGCCGTCGCCGCCCGCGAGGCCGCCGCGCGGTTCTGCGAGGCGATGGAAACCGAGCTCGGCGAGCGCGACTATCTCGCCGGCGCGTTCACCTACGCCGACATCGCCTTCTACATGGCTCAATTCTTCGGCGACCGCATGGGTGCGCCGATGACCGCCGCTACTCCGCGCCTCCTCCGCTGGCGCGACCGCATGACCGCGCGGCCGGCCGTGCAGACCGTGATCGGCGCGATGGCGACATACCTCCTCTCGGTCGGCCGCCGTGTGCCGGAGTATGTGGCGAGCCCCATCGCCTGATTTGCCGCTCCCTTCCTGAGGGGGAGCTGTGCGGCGCTCTTGCGCCGAAATGAGAGGGACTTTCTCTCAACCGCCGAGGCGCTGGAGAGGAGAACCCCCACCCGGACGCGCGCGAAGACGCGCGCCTCCGACCGCCCCCTCAAGGGGGGCGGTGACGAATGCGCTTCCATCGAGTGTTTCCTACTTCGCCCGGTGCAGCGTGCCGCCGCCCATGGGGCGCGGCGCGCCGGTGGTGCGGGGAAACGTCAGCGGCAGGCCGTCGAGCGTGCGCAGCGCGAGGTAGGCGAAGGCCTGCGCTTCGAGCGCGTCGCCGTCCCAGCCCACCGCCTCGACCGCGTCGACCGGCGCGGCGATCGCGGCGCGGAGCGCCTGCATGATCGCGGGATTGCGCCGGCCGCCGCCGCAGACCAGCCAGCGCCGCGCGGGCGCCGGAAAGTAATCGCCCGCCGCCGCAGCCGCGCGCGCGGTGACGTCGACCAAGGTCGCGGCGCCGTCCGCGGGCGAAAGCTTCGCGACCGGGCTCGCATCGAAATGATCGCGATCGAGGCTCTTGGGCGGCACGCGCGCGAAATACCCGTCGGCGAGGATCGCGGCTGCCGCCCGGGCGTCGACGCGGCCGGTGCGCGCGAGCCGGCCATCCACGTCGCAGGGCGCGCCGGTCCGCTTCAGCACCCAATCGTCGATCAGCGCGTTGCCGGGCCCGGTGTCGAACGCGAGGAGGCCCGCATCGTCGGGCGCGGCGGCGGCGGGATCGAACGCGGCGCCGATCCAGGTGACGTTGGCGACGCCGCCGACGTTGAGAATCGCAAGCGGAGGATTGAGCTCGCGCGCCAGCGCGGCGTGGAAGACCGGAACGAGCGGCGCCCCCTGTCCGCCCGCCTTGACATCGGCGGTGCGGAAATCGTTGACGACGTCGATGCCGGTGAGGCGCGCGAGCAGCGCGCCGTCGCCGATCTGGACCGTCTCGCCCGCCTCGGGTCGGTGCCAGATCGTCTGGCCATGGAAGCCGACCACGTCCACCTCGCGAGGCGTAGTGCGGTGCTCGGACAGCAGCGCCTTGACGGCCTCGGCATGGGCGCGCGTCAACGCCTCGACCAGCGCCGGAGGCGCCGCACGCTTCCCGAGCACGGCGCGGAGCTCGCGCCGTATGGAGTCGCCGTGGGGGATCGTGCGGCGCGGGCCGAATTCGACGCGGCCGCGGCCATCGGAGCGGATCAGCGCCGCATCGACGCCGTCCAACGAGGTGCCGCTCATGAGGCCGAGGGCGGTGCGCATGTCAGAGGACAGACGACAGAGGACAGAACTCACGGCTCACTACTGACATATCTAACTGCTGCGCATAAATGCTAGTCTCACCAATGCTATTCTCACCGCCTGCGTTCTGTCCTCTGTCCTCTGTCCTTCGATCCCATGATTGCATTAAAATCGGCTTTCCTGCGCACGCTCGCGGAGCGCGGATTCATTCACCAGATTTCCGACGCCGCGGCGCTCGATGCGAAGTGCCAGGCCGGGGTGATCACCGCCTATATCGGCTTCGATTGCACGGCCGACAGCCTCCATATCGGCAGCCTCGTGCAGATCATGTTGCTGCGCTGGCTGCAGAAGACCGGCCACAAGCCGATCGTGCTGATGGGCGGCGGCACCACGAAGGTCGGCGATCCCTCCGGCAAGGACGAAGCGCGCCAGCTCCTCACCGAAGCGCAGATCGAGCAGAACATGGCCGGCATCAAGTCGGTCTTTGCGAAGTATCTCTCGTTCGGCGAGGGCCGCACCGAGGCGGTGATGGCCAACAACGCCGACTGGCTCGACAAGCTCGCCTACATTCCGTTCCTGCGCGAGATCGGGCGGCATTTCACGATCAACCGCATGCTGAGCTTCGACAGCGTGAAGCTCCGGCTCGACCGCGAGCAACCGCTGACCTTCCTCGAATTCAACTACATGATCCTTCAGGCCTACGACTACCTCGAGCTGGCGCGCCGGCATGATTGCATCCTGCAGATGGGCGGCTCGGACCAGTGGGGCAACATCATCAACGGAGCCGAGCTCGGCCGCCGCGTGGACGGGCGCGAGCTTTTCGCGCTCACCTCGCCGCTGCTCACGACCGCGTCCGGCGCCAAGATGGGCAAGTCCGTCTCCGGCTCGGTCTGGCTCAACGAGACCCGCCTCTCGGCCTACGACTTCTGGCAATACTGGCGCAACACCGAAGATGCCGACGTCGGGCGCTTCCTCAAGCTCTTCACCGAGCTGCCGCTCGGCGAGATCGCGCGCCTCGAGAAGCTCGGCGGCGCCGAGATCAACGAGGCGAAGAAGGTGCTGGCGACCGAGGTGACGAAGCTCGCCCATGGCGATGCCGCGGCCGCCTCGGCTGCGGAGACGGCGCGCAAGACCTTCGAGGAGCATGCGCTCGGCGCCGACCTGCCGGTCGTCGAGGTGCCGCGCGGCGAGCTGCAGAAGGGCGTGCCGCTCTTCACGCTGCTGCAGCGCGCCGGCCTTGCCGCCAGCGGCGGCGAGGCGCGCCGGCTCGTCAAGGGGCGCGGCGCCAAAGTCAACGACCGCACCATCGACGTCGAGACCCGGCCGGTGACCTTGGCCGATCTTTCGAGCGAGGGCGTGATCAAACTCTCCGCCGGCAAGAAGCGCCACGCGCTGGTGAAGCCGGCCTAGGGCTTACCGGCCCGTCAGCGCTCGTGGACCCGCTCGGCGGGCGCGATCATCCGGCCCGGCGCCTCGGCGGGCGGCGCGCCGCGGTCGGGCGCGGATGTGGACGCGCCTAAGTCGGGGATCGCCGCGTCGGCCGAGGGACGGTCGAACAAGCGCCGCAGCGGGCCCGGCGTCAGCATCGACAGCGGATTGACGGTGAAGCTCGGGTTCTTGAGATCGCCCTCGACGGCGAAGCGCGCGGCGAACAGGCCCCCGCCCTTCTCCTTCACGATCACTTCGCCCAGCAGCGGAATCTTGCCGACCATGCTGTTGAGCAGATAGAGCGGCACGACCGTGCCGCTCACATTGGCCATGTCGTTGCGCGTGTCGACGCGGCCCGAGACGGTGATGCCGATCTGCGAGCCTTCGGCGCGGCCGTCCTTGACCTCGATCGTGCCGCCGCGAAAGCGGAACGGCACCACGAGCGTGCGGAACTCGACGCCCTGGTCGCTGGCGAGGAGATTGCCCAGACCCTCGAACGAGGCCATGGCCATGAGGCGCGCCATCATCGGCGCGCGGATGATCCGATAGTTGCGCAGATCGGCGCTGCCGACGAAGCCGCCGTCGGGCCGGCGATCGTCGGCGTTGGCGCGGATCAGAAGCGCGCCGCCGACCACCGAATCGCTGATGTTGAGCGACCGCAACGCCGCGCCCGCATCGTCGGTCGTGAGCTGCAGCGAGCGTCCGCCGGCGATCTCGACGAGCCGCAGCGCCAACGGCGCGCCGCGCCCGACCTTGGCGTCCATCGCGATGTTGCGCCAGCGCCTGCCGTCGTAGACGGCTTCGCCGATGAACTCGCTGACGTAACGCTCGCGCGCCACATAGAGGCGGCTCAGCTTGGCCGATGCCCGGAACGGCGGCAGCGGCACGTCTCCGCTCTCGTTGCGCGCCGCCAGGATGGGTGCGATGTCGAACGCGCCGCCTTCGATACGCACGACCTTGCTGCCGTCCCGCTCGCCCTGGATGACGGCGCGGAGGTCGGTGCGGCCGGCCACGAGCCGGTTGAGGTCCATCGTGCGGATGGTCACTCCGTCGGGATGGAATGTGGCGCTGCCGGAGGAGACCAGTGCCGCGCTCTCGACGCTGAAGCGCGGCACCGAGACCACGCGCTGGTTTTGGAGAACCACGAGCGAGCGCCCGATCGCCGGCGCGCCGCGCGGCTTGGTGATCGGCAGGCCGGGGGTCGTGAACGATGCGTCCTGAAGATCGTAGACGCCGTCGATTTGAGTGCGACCGTCGTCCGTGCCGGTGATCTTCAGCTCGGCGCCGAACGCACCCGCCAGGTACTGCCGGACATCGAAGCCCGCCGCCGCGATGGTCTCGGCCTTGAAACGGGTCTTAACGTCGAGCGTGCGGCGCGGGTTCGCGGCCTTGCCGAAGACCTCGCTCCATTTGAGCGTGGCGGCCTCGTCGCCCATCCGCCCATCGCCCGCGAGGACCATGCCCGCCTTGTCGACCGCGAGCTTGAAGCGCCCCTCGGAGATATCGAGGCCGAACAGGCCCTTCTTCCAGCCGAAACGCGCGAGATCGGCATCGGCGCGGATATCGACCTCGTCGAGCTTGACGTGCTCGCCCAGCAGAAAGTGGACGTTGACCGTGGCCTTGACGTCGGCGCTGACCGCCACGGGATTGACGCCGAGCGCGGTCGCGAAACCGAGCGGTTTGCGGTCCAACACGCGCAATATGTCGGGGAGCTTGCCCTCGATCGGCGCCACCACGATGAAGTCCTCGTTCGGCTTCTCGAAGCCGAGTATTTCGACCTTGCCGCCCGTCATCTTCACGCCTTCGAGCTCGCCGCGCGCGATGCGGAACTTGAGGTCCTTGTCGTCGAAGGTGGCGGAGCCCTCCACCTTCGTGACCGGCGGCAGGTGTTCGAGGAAGCGGACGGTGAGGCCGCTGTAGCGGTAGTTGCCCTTGACGAGATCGAGCAGCAGCGGCTCGGTCTGGTGCTCGCGTTTCCGGAGCGCGATGCGGAGGTTGAGCTGCTCGACCGTGCCCGCGGTGATGTTCGTCGTCACCCAGTTGCGCGCGCTCGGCTTGAGGCCGACCGGCCAGTATTTCCCGATGTCGGCCGCGGGAAACGCGGACAGGGAGTACGTGCCGTCATAGCTCCAATCCTGCTCGTCGCCGACGAAGACGCCCGACGTCGAGAGCTTCGGACCCGCGGTGCGGATCTCGAACTTGCCGATGTCGAGGCGGCGCCCGCTGTCGCTCAGGCCCCCGATCAGCACGAAATCGGCGATCTCCAGCGGCGTGTTGTAATAGCCCGGTATGGCAAGGCTGCCGCGCGTGCCGCGGAGATCGAAACGCGCGCCGTCGATGCGGCCGGTATCGCGCGCATCGAATTCGATGGCGCCGCCGAACGGTGTGTCGAACCAGGCAAGCGCTCGCAACGCGCCCTTGGCCGAGGCGAACAGCTTGGGCGAGAGATCCTTGAAAAGCACGCCGACGCGGATCGTGCCGTCGGCGCGCCGGTGCACGGCCCTGGACGAGAGCTTCACCGTCCGTCCGTCCACCGCAAGCTCGAAGGCGATCGCGGCGGTGATGCCGTCGGCGTCACGGTTCAGCTCGCCGCTCACATGCATGGCCGTCCATTCGCGGCCGAGATTGGCATCGTCGACAATGAGCTCGCCGTCCACGATCGAGACGGTCTCGAGCTCGCCCATCGGCCCGGCGCCGCTGTCGCGCCGGTCGCGCGCCAAGGCCCGCAGCAGGCTCGGCAGCATCGGCGCCGCGCTCTTCTGCGCTTGCTTCAGGCCGAGCTCGATGCGGCCGTCGGCGCTGCGCACGAGTCTGAGCTCGGGCTTCAGGAGCTTCAGCTCCTTGAGCGCCACTTCACCCCGCATCAGCGCGCCGACGCCGACGCGCAGCGAGACACTGGGGACGGTGGCGAGGACGGTGCTGTCGGGCCGCTCGAAGCGCAGCTGAGTCGCCCGGATGCGCAGCCCGTCGCTCCAGCCTTCCCAGGCGATCTCGGCATGGCCCAGCGCCACGCGGAACGAGCCGTCGCCGGGCTGGAGCGCGGCCTCGATCTCGGGCCTGAAGCGGTCGATGGCGATGGGGCCGTGCGCCAGCCGGATGGCCAGGACGGCGACCGCCGCCACGGTCAGCACGGCGGCCGCGCCCACGCAGCGGCGCCCCCATTTCGCGATGCTCCGTCCGACTCTCAGCAAACGGCGAATCCTGTCCCCGGCGCGGGCGCCGTGAAATCGTTGCCCGGCCTCAACATGTCGTCTAGTGCTTTCGTACGAGCCCCTGGTGCGCAGGATGCCCAACAATATAGCGAAACCAAGGCAAAAAGTCCCACTGCCCGGGCGTCCGGAAGCCGCAGCCGTGGGTGCCGATCGCTGGCGCGAAGCGGCCGAGAAAGCGGCGAATAGAGCGTTCTCCGGCCCGGCCCAAGACCTCCTGGACGACGTGCGCTGGCGGCCCCTGCTTATGGGCATTTTCGGCTCCAGCCCCTTTCTTACCGAGAGTCTGTTAAGCAATCTTGAGGCGGCGCTGGAGTATGCGCGGTCGGGGCCGGAGGCTGCGCTGGCCAAGGCGCTGAGCGCGCTCGAGGGTAACGCGCTGGTCGCAGCCGAGCCGCCCGCGGTGGAGCGTGCGCTGCGCCGGGCTCGGCAGCGGGTCGCGCTCATCGTGGCGCTGGCCGATCTCGCCGGCGACTGGCCGCTCGAGACCGTGACGCGCACGCTCAGCGACTTCGCCGGCCGTGCCGTCGATATCGCGGCCGCGCTGCATGCGCGCCGCCTCGCGCGCAACGGCGCCATCGCGCTGCGCGGCCACGGACTCGACGGCAGCGGCATCATCATCCTCGGCATGGGCAAGCTCGGCGCCGACGAGCTCAACTATTCGAGCGACGTCGATCTCGTCGTCCTCTACGACCCCGAGAAGCTGGCCGCGCCCGAGCCGGACCGGCTGCGCCAGAACATGGTGCGGCTCACCCAGAGCACCATGAGCAGCCTCAGCACGCGCACCGCCGACGGCTACGTTTTTCGCACCGATCTGCGCCTGCGCCCCGATCCCGCTTCGACGCCGGCCGCGGTCTCCGTGCTCGCCGCCGAGATCTACTACGAGTCGATGGGCCAGAACTGGGAGCGCGCCGCCATGATCAAGGCGCGGCCCGTGGCCGCCGACCGCGCCGCCGGCGGAGCCTTTCTCGCGCGCCTGAGGCCGTTCATCTGGCGGCGCAGCCTCGATTTCAACGCAATCCAGGACATCCATTCGATCAAGCGCCAGATCGACGCGCATCGCGGCGGCAGCGAGATCGCGGTCACTGGACACAACGTCAAGCTTGGGCGCGGCGGCATCCGCGAGATCGAGTTCTTCGCGCAAACGCAGCAGCTCATCTTCGGAGGCCGCGAGCCGAGCCTGCGCCAGCGCGGCACTTGCGACGCGCTCCGCGCGCTCGCCCGCGCCGGCCGCACGCCGCCGGCGGTGGCCGAGGAGCTGATCGCCTCCTACCGCTTTCTGCGTATGGTCGAGCATCGGCTGCAGATGGTCGACGATCAGCAGACGCACACGATTCCGGAATCGGCGGCCGAGCTCGAGACGCTCGCCCGCTTTGCCGGGTATCAGGGCGCGGACGCCTTCGCGGACGATCTCCTCTTTCACCTGCGGCGGGTCGAGGATCACTACGGCCACCTTTTCGAGGAGGCGCCGAGCCTGGCCGCGCCGGGCAATCTCGTGTTCACCGGCGTCGAGCACGATCCCGATACGCTCGCGACCATCGCCAAACTCGGCTATCGCGACCCTGAAACCGTCTCCACGCTCATCCGCGGCTGGCACCATGGCCGCCATCGCGCGATGCGCAGCGCGCGCGCGCGCGAGGTCCTGACCGAGCTGGTGCCGGCGATCATCGCGGCGCTCGCGAAGAGCGTGAACCCGGACGATGCGTTCCGCCGGTTCGACACGTTCATAGCGCAATTGGCGGCGGGCGCGCAGTTCTTCGCGCTGCTGCACGCGAATCCCGGCCTGCTCGCGCTGCTGGCCGACATCATGGGCAGCGCGCCGCGCCTCGCCGAGCGCCTCGCGCGCCGGCCGATCCTGCTCGATACCGTGCTTTCGCCCGATTTTCGCCGGCCGACGCCCGCCCGCGCCGCACTCGAGGCCGAGCTCGACGCCGCGCTCGCTTCCGCCGCCACCTACGAGGAGACGCTCGACGCGACGCGGCGCTGGGCCCAGGACCGGCAATTCCAGGGCGGCGTGCAGTTCCTGACCGGCGTCGTCGACGCGGCTGCCGCCGGTGCGGCGCTCTCGGACATCGCCGACGCCGTGATCGCGCGGCTGCTGCCGGCGACCGAGGCCGAGTTCGCGCGCCAGCACGGGCGCATTCCCGGCGCCGCCTTCGCCGTGCTCGCGCTGGGGAAGCTCGGCGGCCGCGAGCTCTCGGCCACGTCCGATCTCGATCTCGTCTTCGTCTACGAGGCGCCCGCGGGCGTCGAGCAATCGCAGGGTGCCAAGCCGCTCGCGGTCAGCCACTACTACGCCCGCTTTGCGCCGCGGCTTCTGAACGCCCTCCAGGCGCCGACCGCCGAGGGCAATCTCCATCACGTCGACCTCCGGCTCCGGCCGGCCGGCAACAAGGGGCCGCTGGCTTCCAGCCTCGAGGCGTTTCGCCAATATCAGCAGCGCGACGCCTGGACCTGGGAGCACATGGCGCTGACCCGCGCGCGCTTCGTCGCCGGCGACGGCGCCTTCGGCGACAAGGTGATGGCCCTGGTGCGCGGAATCCTCACCCAGCCGCGCGACGCCGAGCGCCTGCTCGCCGATGTCGCGGACATGCGCCGGCGCGTGGCCGAGCAGCACGCCGCGCGCGGGCTTTGGCAGGTGAAGCACGTGCGCGGCGGACTCGTCGACGTGGAATTCATCGCGCAATATCTTCTGCTGCTACACGCGGCGGAGCGCCCCGCGATCCTCGCGCCGTCGATCGCCGACGCCTACCGCCAGCTCGGCGCGGCGGGCTTCCTGCCTCTGGACCGCGCGGCGGCGCTGGCGGCGGCGGCGCGGCTCCTGCAGCAGGTCCAGGCCATGCTGCGCCTCACCGTCGAGGAAAGCTTCGACGAAAGCGCGGCGACCGAGGGCCTCAAAGCGGCCCTTTACCGCGCCGGAGGCGCCGCTGGTTTCGAAGCGCTCAAGGCGGCGCTGGCGGCGGCGCAGGCCGAGGTACGCCACGCTTTCGCCGAATACGTGGCCGATGCCGCGGCCCGCCTCGCGCCGCGCAAAACCAGGGAGAGCAAAATATGACGGTCGAGGTCGGCAAGCCGGCGCCGAAATTCGAGATGCCCACGGATGGCGGCGGCGCGGTTTCGCTCACCGCACTCAAGGGCAAGCGCGTCATACTCTACTTCTATCCCAAGGACGACACGCCGGGCTGCACGACGGAGGCCTGCGGCTTTCGCGATTCACTGCCGGACTTCCGCAAAGCGAAGGCGACCGTCATCGGCGTCTCGCGCGACAGCGTCGCCGCCCACGACAAGTTCAAGGCGAAGTACAAGCTCCCGTTCACGCTCGCGTCCGACGCCGACGGCAAGACCTCGGCCGCCTACGACACCTGGGTCGAGAAGAGCATGTACGGCCGCAAATACATGGGCATGGAGCGGTCGACCTTCCTCATCGACGAGAACGGCATCGTCCGCGGCATCTGGCGGAAGATCAAGATTCCCGGCCACGTCGAGGGGGTGTTGGAGGCAGCGAAGAAACTCTAGCTACTTCGCCTTCTTCGTCGCCGCCACGAACGACTTCTCGGCGAAAGCGGGCATCGTCTGCATGCGCCCGAGGCCCTTGTTGGCGTACCACACCGAGAAGGCGAGCATGGCCTCGGCGTTGGGCGCATCGGCGACGTCGACGAAGTCGTAGGCGCCCTGGGTGTAGTAGACCGACTCGATCCTGACGCCGAGCTGACGCGCCTTGGCGCGGGCGAGCGCGGTGCGGCGCGAATGCTTGGCGGCCCACTCCTTGCTGATGCTGCCGAGCAGGACGAACTTCATGGCGTTCCTCCTTGCCGCCGGCCATGCGATGATTCCCGAGGCCCCTCGCGGCGCCGCGAGTCTAGCATGAATCTGCCCGCTCCACCTACCGTCCTCGCCGAGGCCGCCGCGGCAGTGCTGGGCACCGCCGGCGCGTGCGCCAAGGCCGCGGCGAGCCGCGCCGCAGCGGCGCGGTGGCGCGCCGGCGAGATCGCATCGGTCGGCGCCACTGAAACGCCGGAGCGTCCGTCCCGCCCGCCGCGCCCGGACCTAAGGCCGCCGCGCGAGATGCCGAAACGGCGCGCGGCGGCCACGCGGGAGACGCGCGTCGCGCTGCTGCACGCCATCGCGCATATCGAGCTCAACGCCGTCGATCTGGCCTGGGACATCGTGGCCCGCTTTGCGGCGCAAGAGCTGCCGCGCGGGTTCTTCGACGACTGGGTGCGAGTCGGCGACGACGAGGCGAAGCATTTCCTGCTGCTCGCGGACCGCTTGGGCGCGCTCGGCGCCGCCTACGGCGATCTGCCCGCGCACGACGGGCTCTGGCAGGCCGCGCACGAGACGCGCCACGATCTCCTGGCGCGCCTCGCCATCGTTCCGCTCGTGCTGGAGGCGCGCGGCCTCGATGTGACGCCCGCCATGATCGCGCGCTTCGAGCGGCTCGGCGATGCCGGCAGCGCGCGCGTGCTGCGCATCATCTATCGCGACGAGATCGGCCATGTCGCCGTCGGCCGGCGCTGGTTCGAGTGGCTCTGCGCTCAGCGCGGCCTCGCGCCGGTCGAGACTTGGAAGGCGCTGGTGAAACAGCATTTCAAGGGCGCGCTGAAACCGCCCTTCAACGACGAAGCACGCGCCGCGGCGGGCTTTTCGAACGCGTATTACGGGGCGCCGAACGCGTAGGGGCGCGCTGCGCGCGTCCTGCCTCCACGTTCACGGCGCTTGCCGGCGAAAACAGGGCGCGCGCAGCGCGCCCCTACGTGTGAGACGCTTCCGCTAGAAATTTTCGACCCAGGGCCGCAGCTCCACCTCCCAGGTCCAGGCGCTCCTGTGCTGGCGGCGGATCTGCAGATAGGTCTCGGCAATGGCGTCGGGATGGAGCATGCCGTCCGCGCCGCGCGCACCGGCGCGCTCGTCGCCGCCCGGACGGAGGATGCCGCCGTCGATGACGAAATGCGCGATGTGGATGTTTCTCGGCGCAAGCTCGCGCGCCATGCTTTGCGCGAGTCCACGCAGGCCGAACTTGCCCATCGCGAAAGACGCAGACTGCGAATAGCCTTTGACGCTGGCCGAAGCGCCGGTGAAGAAGATCGAGCCGCCGCCCGCGGCCAGCATGCTCCGCGCCGCGCGCTGGCCCACGAGAAAGCCGGCGAAGCACGAGATCAGGATCGATTTTTTCACCTCGGCGGCATCGAGTTCGGCGATGGGTCCGCGCGTGCGGTAGCTGGCGTTGTAGACGACCCAATTGGGCGCCCCCGAGTCGCGCTCGACCGCCGCAAACAGGCGGTCGACCTCGGCCGGCTCGGCGGCGTCGCACGGGTAGACCCGCGCTTTCGTCTCCCTGGCGAGCGCATCGAGCTTGTCGACTTTGCGCGCCGCAAGCGCCACCTGCATGCCCTGGCGCGCGGCCAGCCGGGCCAGCGAGGCGCTCAGGCCCGGCCCGACGCCGACGATGAGAATTTTGTCCATAATCTCCCTTTTGAGGCCTGGAATAGACCGGTCGGCTTGGTGTTTACTCCGGATTGGCGCAACCGCTCGTCGCGGCCCTGTCCGCTCCGGCGCGGCGCCGAAGAACTAAGATCAACCCGGAGGACAGTCCATGAAACGCGTTCTTCTTGCCGCCACGCTGGTCGCGTTCGCCATGCCGGCCTATGCCGCCGAATGCCCGAAGCACATGGCCGACATCGATAAAGCGCTGCCCGCGGCCAGCCTCGACTCCGCCAAGAAAACTCAAGTGCAAAAACTCCGCGCCGATGGCGAAACGAAGCACAAGGCCGGCCAGCACGCTGAGTCGGTCAAGGACTTGCAGCAGGCCAAGCAGTTGCTCGGCATCAAATAACGTCCGTCTGGGAGCGTAGAGGAAGGGGGCGGGCCCAAGGGCCCGCCCCTTTCGATTCGCCTAGTCGAGATCCTTGTCGCCCTTGCCGCGCTTCTTGCCCGAGAGCGAGGCCTCGAGGAATTCGTCGAGATCGCCGTCGAGCACCGCGCGCGCATTGCCCTTCTCCACGCCGGTGCGCACGTCCTTGACCATCTGATAGGGCTGGAGGACGTAGGACCGGATCTGGTGGCCCCAGCCGATATCGGTCTTGGCCTCCTCGAGCGCGCGCGCCGCCGCCTCGCGCTTCTTCAACTCGGCCTCGTACATGCGGGCGCGCAGCATCTTCATCGCCTGCGCCTTGTTCTGGTGCTGCGAGCGCTCGCTCTGGCACGCGGCCACGATGCCGGTCGGAACGTGCGTGATGCGCACAGCACTCTCGGTTTTGTTCACGTGCTGGCCGCCCGCACCCGAGGCGCGGTAGGTGTCGATGCGGAGATCCTTGTCCTGCAGCTCGATCGTGATCGCGTCGTCGATCACCGGATAGACCCAGACGCTGGCGAAGCTCGTGTGGCGCCGCGCGTTCGCGTCGAACGGCGAGATGCGCACGAGGCGGTGCACGCCCGATTCGGTCTTGAGCCAGCCATAGGCGTTGGGGCCCTTGACCTGGAACGTCGCCGATTTCAGGCCGGCTTCTTCGCCCGGGCTCTCCTCGAGCCAATCCACCGCGTAGCCGTGCTGCTCGGCCCAGCGCACATACATGCGCGCCAGCATCTCGGCCCAGTCCTGGCTCTCGGTGCCGCCCGCGCCGGCATGCACCTCGACATAGGCGTCGTTGGCGTCGGCCTCGCCGGAGAGGAGCGCCGCCACCTGCGCCTTTCGCGCGCGGTCGCGCAGATCGGCCAGCGCTTTTTCGGACTCGGCGACAAGGCTCTGCTCGCCCTCGGCCTCGGCGAGTTCGATCAGGTCGCGATTGTCCTTGAGCCCGCCCTCGAGCGCGCGGAAATCGGCGAGCTTCTTCTCGACCAGCGTGCGCTCGCGCATCAGGGATTGCGCGGCGTTCTTGTTGTTCCAGAGATTGGGGTCTTCGGCGCGCGCGTTCAGCGCGGCGAGCTGCTTTTCGAGCTTGTCGGGGTCAAAGACGCCCCCTCAGCAAGCCGAGCGACTGCTCGATCTCGCTGACGATGGCTTGGGTCTCGGCTTTCATGAGGCGCGCGTTCCGCTGGGCGGCCGGGGCGGCCGCGGGAGACGCGTCAGATGCGGCGAAACGGTACTGCAGTCAAGCCCGGCCGGCGCCGCCGGCCGGGCTCGCGGGGCCAACTACTTGATGCCCATCTCCTTAAGCACCTCGTTGATGATCGAGGTATCGACCATCTCGGAAAGCGGCCGCTTCTCCTTCACCAGGCCCGCCTCCATCCGGATCTGCTGCTGCCGCTCGATCGAGGCGCCGTCGATCCGGCCCGTCTGGCCGACATGCTGCGGCCCCGGGATTTTCTCGATCGCGTCCCTCGGGAACTTCGACCATTTGACGACGCCGTCGATTCGGCCCGCCTCGCGCGAGTGAGCGCGTGGGCAGACTCATCCCTTTCTTTTTCAGGGCGCGGAAAAAAAGCACTCGGGTGCTTGCGCCACTTGGGCCGGTCAGGAGAGGACTCGCAGATCGGCGCGCAGGCGATCCGGGCTGGAGTTGAACTTCTCCACGAGCCGCTCGAGGGCGGCGTGCTCGCGGCGCCAGACCGGGAGCGCGCGGCGCAACAGTTCCCGGCCGGCCGCCGTGAGCGCGAGCCGGCGGCGGCGCTTGTCGGCGCGGTCGACCAGCACTTTGACGAGCCCGCGCCCTTCGAGCGGCTTGAGCGCGGCGGTCAACGTCGTGCGGTCCATCGCCAGCACCTCGGCGACTTCCCACATGCGCGCCGCGTCGGGGCGGTTGAGCGACGTCAGCATCGAGAACTGGCCGTTGGTGAGGCCAAGCGGCCTGAGCGCCTCGTCGAAGCGGCGCGCCACCGCCCGCGCCGCGCGCCGCACGTGCAGGCAGATGCAGGTGTCGCGGACTTTATGGGTAATCGCGAAGGGCAACGCCGCCCCCTTTGACGTGCGCCAACTATGTTGATATCAATCCAATAGTCAAGCCATGCCGACTGTCTCGTTCACCTCCGCGCTCCAGCGTTTCCTCGCGGCGCCTTCGGCCGAGGTCGGGGGCGCCACGGTCGCCGAGGCCCTGGCTGCGGTGTTCGCGACGCGCCCCGCGCTGCGCGGCTACGTGCTCGACGACCAGGGCGCCCTGCGCCGGCACGTTTCGGTCTACGTCAACGGCGAGCCGGTCGGCGATCGCGCGCGGTTGAGCGATCGGGTTGGTCCCAAAGACGAGATCTACGTGCTGCAGGCGCTGACGGGCGGGTAAAAGGAGGAACGATGGCCGATCGGCTTCATGTCGGAACCCGCAAGGGCTTGTTCGAGCTCGCGCGCCGGAAGGGCGGCTGGGAGGTCGCGGACGCGCATTTCCTCGGCGATCCCGTCTCCGCGGTTTTGGCCGAGGGCGGGCACGTCTACGCCGCGCTCGATCTCGGCCACTTCGGCGCCAAGCTCTGGCGCCGCGACAAGGCCGCCAAGGCGGACGGCGCGTGGACCGAACTGGCGGCGCCGGCGTTTCCGCCGAAGCCCGAAGATGCCAAGGACGATCCTCACCCGTGGTCACTCGGCAAGATCTGGGCGCTCGAGCCGGGCGGCGTCGCCGGCCGCATCTGGGCCGGCACCATGCCGGGCGGACTCTTCCGCTCTGACGACGCCGGCGTCTCGTGGTCGCTCGTCGACTCCTTCTGGCGCATGCCCGAACGGCGCAAATGGAACGGCGTCGCCGGCGGCGAGCAGCCCGGATTGAGCTCCGTGCTCGTGGCCGCCGGCAACCCCGGAAACATCCGTGTCGGCGTCTCGACCGGCGGCGTCTGGGCCAGCGACGACGAGGGCAAGTCCTGGCGCCTGCTCGGCAAAGGCCTTTACGCCGAATACATGCCGCCGGAATTGCGCGAGGATCCGATCTCGCAGGACGTGCATCAGCTCGCGCGCTGCGCCGCCAAGCCCGCCGTGATGTGGTGCCAGCATCACAACGGCGTCTTCCGCTCCGAAGATGCGGGCGCCACGTGGCGCGACCTCGTCGCGATCCGGCCCGCGAAATTCGGCTTCGCGGTGGCCGCGCACCCTCGGGACCCGAACACCGCCTGGTTCGTGCCCGCGGTCAAGGACGAGAAGCGCATTCCCGTGGACGGCCAGCTCGTGGTCGCGCGCACCCGCGACGGCGGCAAGAGCTTCGACGTGTTGAGGAAGGGTCTGCCGCAGCGTCACGCTTACGATCTCGTCTGGCGCCATGCGCTGGATGTCGACGAGTCGGGCGACCGCCTCGCCTTCGGCTCGACCAACGGCGGACTCTGGATCTCCGAGGACGGCGGCGATTCCTGGAGCGCGCCCGAGGCGCGCCTTCCGCCGATCTCGGTGGTCCGATTCGCGTCGGCGTAAGGCGCCTGTCGGAACAGCCGCGCCGCCCAAGAAAATTTCTCCGACTCCGTCGGACCGCCGATTGCCCGATCGTCCTTGGATCGGAACTCCAAGCAAGAAGAGAGCAGTCCCATGAAAACCATTGCCATCATCGCCGCCGTGCTCGTCCTCGTCGTCGCCGCCATTCTCGTCTATGCCGCGACGCGGCCCGACACGTTCAGCGTGCGGCGCTCGGCCAGTATCAAGGCCGCGCCCGAGAAGATCTATGCGCTGATCGACGATTTCGATCGGTGGAGTGCCTGGTCGCCCTACGAGAAGAAGGACCCGGACATGAAGCGCACGCGCAGCGGCGCGCAGACGGGCAAGGGCGCCGTCTACGCCTGGGACGGCAACAAGGACGTCGGCAAGGGCCGCATGGAGATCGCCGACACCGCGCCACCCTCCAAGGTCACGATCAAACTCGATTTCGAGAAACCGTTCGAAGCCCACAACACGGTCGTTTTCACGATCGATCCCTTGGGCGACGCGACCAACGTCACCTGGGCCATGACCGGCCGCTCCCCCTATATCGCCAAGCTGATCGGCATCTTCATCGACATGGACAACGTGATCGGCAAGGATTTCGAGGCCGGTCTCGCGAGCATGAAGACCGTCGCCGAGCGGTAGCGCGTCGGCTGCTTCTGCCGAGCAACAGCGAACGCGTCGCCCTATTCGAAAGGGGATCCCCGGTGTCCCTCCATCTCTATTTCCATCCGCTCTCCTCGTTCTGCCAGAAGGTGCTGGTCGCCTTCTATGAGAACGACACGCCGTTCGTGCCGCACCTGCTCGATCTCGGCGACGACGGCACCAACGCGAAGTTCAAAAAGATGTGGCCGCCGCGCAAGATTCCGGTGCTGCGCGACGAGGCTAAGGACCGCACCGTGCCTGAATCGAGCATCATCATCGAGTATTTGCAGCAGCATTATCCGGGCAAGACGCGGTTCATCCCGGCCGACGCGGAACTTGCGCGGCGGACCCGCTTCCGCGACCGCGTCTTCGATCTCTACTTGAACGTCCCGATGCAGAAGATCGTCACCGACCGGCTGCGGCCGGCCGGAAAGAACGACGCCTACGGCGTCGCGGGGGCGAAGGCCGTGTTGCGAACATCGCTCGACATGGTCGACCGCGAGATGAGCGGCAAGACCTGGGCGATGGGCGACGATTTCACGATGGCCGATTGCGCGGCCGCGCCATCTCTCTTCTACGCCAACAAGGTGATGCCCTTCGCCGACACGCACAGCAACGCCGCGCGCTATCTCGGCCGTCTGATGGAGCGCCCGTCCTACGCGCGGGCGCTCGCCGAAGCGCGGCCCTATTTCAAGATGTTCCCCAAAGAAGGCCAGTCGGCCTCGGCAGGAGCTTCGCCATGACGAAACCCGGTCTCGATCGCCGCAGCCTGTTGAAGACCGCGGCTCTCTCGGCAGCGTTGGCCGCCCCCGCCGCGACGCTCGCGCGGGCGCAGGAGACGAAACCGCGGCCGCCGTCGCGGCCGGACGAAAGCGATCGCAGGACGCGGCCCATGGGCAACGGCGCGTTCTCGCAGGCGCGGCTGCGCCGCATGCACGATACGATGGCGGGCCACGTTTCGCGCGGCGCCGTGCCGGGGCTCGTGACGCTGGTCAGCCGCCGCGGCGAGGTCCATGTCGGCGCGATCGGCACCATGACGGTCGGCGGTAATGCGCCGATGCGGCGCGACACGATCTTTCGCATCGCCTCGGTGACCAAGCCGGTGACGGCCGTGGCGGCGATGATTCTGGTCGAGGAGGCCAAGCTCAGGCTCGACGATCCGGTCGACCGCTGGCTGCCCGAATTGGCGAACCGCAAGGTCCTGAAGCGCATCGACGGCCCGCTCGACGATACGGCACCCGCCCACCGGCCGATCAGTCTGCGCGATCTCCTCACGTTCCGCTTGGGCTACGGGGCCGTGATGGTGTTCCCGAGCCGCTATCCGATCCAGAAGGCGATGGAGGAAAAGGGGATCGCACCCAGCGCCAACCTCGCCAAGGTCCCGAACGACGAGCTCCTGAAGCGCTATGGCAGCCTGCCCCTCGCCCACCAGCCGGGCGAGAAGTGGATGTACAACAGCGGTTCGGACATCCTCGGAGTGCTCATCGCGCGCGTCGCCGGGAAATCGCTCGGAGCATTCTTCCGCGAGCGCATCTTCGAGCCGCTCGGCATGAAGGACACGGCCTTCGGCGTATCCGAGGGTAAGATCGATCGGCTCGCGACGTTCTATCAGGCCGATGCCGGCTCGGGTCAGCTCAAAGTCTTCGACGAGGCGCGAAACGGACAATTCTCACGCCCGCCCGTGTTCGAATCGGGCGCTGGCGGATTGGTCTCGACGGTCGACGACCTCCTCGCCTTCGGCCGCATGATGCTGGCCAAGGGCAGATACGGGAAAGAGCGCACCCTCTCGCGCCCCACGGTCGAGCTGATGACTGCCGACCATCTCACGCCCGAGCAAAAGGCCGCCTCTCCCTTCTTCCCCGGCTTCTGGGACAGAAGCGGCTGGGGTTTCGGCGTGTCCGTCGTTACGCGGCGAGACAACGTCGCCGACGTGCCCGGGCGCTACGGCTGGGACGGCGGCTACGGCACGTCGTGGTACGTCGATCCCAAGGAGGAGATGGTCGGAATCCTGATGACCCAGCGCCTCTGGGACCCCGCTTTCCTCGCGCTCCACGCCGATTTCTGGACCTCGGCCTACCAGTCGATCGACGATTGACGCGGAGGGGGCCGGAGACTGCGGCGAAGAAATATCTGTCGCAGCCGTCGGACCCGTGTCCTCTCGTTCGTCGTTCCTACAACATGTGGCGGCCGCGGCCGTCGCATTACCCCGAATGGAGACAACCATGCCGATCACCACGAACAAGATCGCGCCCTGCTTCTGGTTCGACACCCAGGCCGAAGAGGCGGCGACCTTCTACGTTTCGATCTTCAAGAATTCCCGGATCACGAATATCGGCCGCTACGGCAAGGAAGGACACGAGATTCACGGGAAAAAGGCTGGGACGGTCATGAGCGTGGCGTTCGAGCTTGAAGGTCAATCCTTCGTGGCGCTCAACGGCGGGCCGCAGTTCAAGTTCAGCGAGGCGATCTCGCTCCAGGTCTACTGCAAGAACCAGGAGGAGGTCGATTTCTTCTGGAGCAAGCTAATCGCGGGCGGCGGCAGCGAGGGGCCGTGCGGCTGGCTCAAAGACAAGTATGGCCTCTCGTGGCAGGTCGTTCCGACCGCTCTCATCGAGATGTTGACCGATAAGGACGACGCCAAGACGCAGCGCGTCACCAAAGCGTTCCTGCAGATGAAGAAGTTCGACATCGCCGCGCTGCAGCGCGCGTTCGACGGGAGGGCCAAGGCCGCCTAACGACGTTGCACTCGTTCGTCCGAACAACCGTTCCATCAACCGCAGAAAGAAAGGAACTGCCATGCTGCAAGAGAAGACGAAGCCCGCCGCCGCGACCAAGACCGCGATCACGAATCAAATTCAGCCCTACCTCTTCTTCAACGGCCGCTGCGAAGAGGCGGTCAACTTCTACAAGAAGGCACTCGGCGCCGAGGTCGAGATGTTGCTGCGGTGGAAGGACAATCCCGACGCGCCCTCGTCCGAGGCCTGCGTCGGCGGCATGCCGGTCGATCCCAACGGCGTCATGCACGTCTCGCTGAAGATTGGCGACGCGCTGCTGATGGCGTCCGACGGAATGCCGCAGGAGAAGTCGGGTTTCCAAGGATTCTCTATCTCGCTGACCGCGCGCGACGAGGCGGAGTGCGACCGCTTCTTCAACGCGCTCGCCGAGGGCGGCCAGGTGCAGATGCCGGCCAGCAAGACCTTCTTCGCCGAACGCTTCGGCTGCGTCGCCGACAGGTTCGGCGTGGCGTGGATGGTGATGGTCCCGCCGCAGCAGGCCTAACCGCAATATCGAGACAAGGAGACCGCAGATGATCCGCAAACAGCTCATCGCAGGCGCCGCGGCGCTCGGGCTGGCGATCGCAATTCCCGTCTCGGCCGCGGCCGAGACGGGCAGCTACGCCGCCGTGAACGGCCTGAAGATGTACTACCAGGTCGAGGGCACGGGCCGGCCGCTCGTGCTGCTGCATGGCGGCGTTTGCACGATCGAGGCCTGCATGGGCGCGGTGCGTGCGCAGCTCGCGAAAGGGCACCGCACGATCGCGATGGAGCAGCAGGGCCACGGCCGCACGGCCGATATCGACCGGCCGCTGAGCTACGACCAGATGGCCGAGGACACGGCCGCGCTGCTGAAGCAGCTCAAGGTCGAGGGCGCCGACGTCGTCGGCTACAGCATGGGCGGCGCCATCGCGCTGAGGCTCGCCGTGAAGTATCCCGAGCTGGTGCGCAAGGTCGTCGTCTTCGGCACCGGCTACAGCGCCGGCGGTTTTCCGCCGGGCTTCCTCGACGGGTTCAAGACGCTCAAGGCCGAGGACATCCCGGCTGCGTTCCGCCAGCAATACGAGAAGGTAGCGCCCGATCCGAAGCGTTGGCCGGCGCTGGTGGAGAAGATCAAGGGCTTGGTGAACAACGCCAGGGATCTGACGCCCGATGACTTGAAATCGATCAAGGCGCCGGTGCTGGTGATGGTCGGCGATGCCGACATCGTGCGCCCCGAGCACGCGGTCGAGATGTTTCGCCTGATCCCGAACGCCAAGCTCGGCATCCTGCCGGTGTCCGACCACTTCGCGTTCGTGCAGCGCAGCGACTGGATCGTCGCGATGACGAAGGCGTTTCTCGAAGCGCCGATGCCGGAGAAGAAGTAGGCGCCGGCGTCTTCATCAACTCAGCCTTCTCGCTTCACGCCTCACTTCGCCCGGAGCTCGAGGCGGCAGGCCGTCGCCGCGGAGCGTGGCCACTATGGTCCCTTGGCGCGAGGCGGTTGAGGCGGGCGGACTCATGGTGTATCCTGAACCCATAGTCGAGCACGTGCGGCGTGCTGCATTCCACATCGACCGCATCCTGAAGGGCACGAGGGCGGCCGACCGGCCAGTCGAGCAACCGTCATCGAACAAACCGTTGCAGCCGATCGCGCGCGCCGGCGTTAGCCGGGCCGACCCACACCTTGGAGGTGTGACCTTGCCGACGATCGAGGTGAATGGGACCGAACTGTTCTATCGGGTGGAGGGCAAGGGGGAACCTCTCGTCCTCGTCCACGGCTCGTGGGGTGATCACTTCAACTGGCAACTCGTTGCCCCCGAACTTGCGCGGTCCTTTCGCGTGCTTACATACGATCGACGAGGCCACAGTCAGAGTCAGCGGCCAGCAGAAGGAACCCGCCAAGACGACGAAGACGATCTGGGCGCCTTGCTCGAGTCATTGGCCTTCGCACCGGCCCATGTCGCCGGCAACTCGTTTGGCGCTTCGATCGCGCTCGGCCTGGCGACGCGTCGGCCTGAGCTCTTCCGAACCCTCGTGGTTCACGAGCCCCCTCTTCTGGCCATCACAGCCGAGGACCCAGCCATCACCCCCGTCCTGGCGGAGTTCCAGACGAGAATCGTTGCCGTGATCAAGCGGCTAGAGGGGGGTGACATCCCCGGGGGCGCAAGGCAGTTCGTCGAAGAGGTAGCGCTTGGGGCCGGCGCCTGGGACCAGCTTCCCCCTCAAGTGCGCGAGACGTTCGTCACCAACGCCCTGACCTTTCCTGACGAACAGAAGGATCCGGATTGGACCAGCCTCGCGCTGAGCGCCTTGTCCGGGTTCCCCAGCCCCGTGCTTCTGTCCGAAGGAGACCAGAGTCTCCCGTGGTTCCCGGCCATCAACCGGCAGCTCTCCCAGATCCTGAAGAACTCCAAACGTCACGTGTTCGCGGGAGCCGGGCACATCCCGCACATGACGCATCCCCAAGAATACGTCAGGACCGTAACCGACTTCATACGAGGAGCAGGGCCTCGAACATCGGCCTGACGCTGGCGCCGATGCCGGAGAAGAAGTGAAGCACCGGCGGTGATGCGGAGGAAATGGCGCCATGGCGCGGCACGCGGCCGACGACGAAACTCGCATCCGGCGGCTGATCGTGGACTGGGCCGAGGCCGTCCATGCCCGCAAGCTGGCCGACGTCACCGCCCATCACACAGACGACGTCGTGATGTTCGACGTGCCGCCGCCGGTCGCCGTGCGCGGGCTTGCCGCCTACCGCAAGACCTGGCCGCCCTTCTTTCAATGGCAGAAGAAGGCAGACGGCACTTTCGAGATCGCCGAGCTCGACGTGACGGCCGGCGATACCGTCGCGTTCGCGACGGCGCTGCTGCGCTGCGGCTCGCGCGCCGAGCTCGCCAAAAACGACACGCCGCAGCTGCGCCTGACGATCGGCCTCAAGAAGGAGCGCGGCGCCTGGAAGATCGCGCACGAGCACCACTCGTTCCCGCTGGAGTCGTAAGCTCGCGGCGCGAGGTCGAGGCGCCTGATCCGCTCGGCCTGGGACCGCGCGCCTCCAGGCGCGCTCTTTGCGGACGCAGAGAAAGGGCGGGCCTGGAGGCCCGCGGTCCCGGAGTCGTGCCTGGGTCTGCCGGTTCTTTCGGCGAGAGACGGCTCGCCTAATATGTATCGCCCGTGCTCCGCCCCACATCGGTGCGCGGGCGGCCGCCGGGCGTGGCGCCGGGATCTTCGGCGGTGTCGGTATCGACGGTGCGGCCCTTGCCGGTGCCGGGCTCGGTGCCGCGTTTGTAGTACTCGTAGCCGGCGCCGGCGCGCACCGCGACCACGCCCCTGGGCTGCGTGAAGTTGCGCGGCGGCACGTCCTTGGTCGCCGACTTCATGAAGTCGAGAAAAATCGGCGCCGCGGTGACGGCGCCCTGCTCCTGCGGGCCGAGCGTGCGCGGCTTGTCGAAGCCGACCCACACCGCGACCGCGAAATCGGGCGTGAAACCGACGAACCAGGCGTCGAGCACGTCGTTGGTCGTGCCGGTCTTGCCGGCGACCGGGCGGCCCAGCGCGCTCACGACGGTGCCAGTGCCGCGCTGAACGACGCCCTGCATCATGTTGACCATCTGGAACGCGTTGTCCGCGTCGATGACCTGCTCGCGTCCGTCGGGAAGTTCGGGCATGGCCTGGCCGCCGAACGCCACCTGGTTGCACTTCTCGCACTTGCGCTCGTCGTGCCGGTAGATGGTGCGGCCGTAGCGGTCCTGGATGCGGTCGACGAGCGTGGGCGTGATTTTCTTGCCGCCGTTCACGATCATCGAAGAGGCGGTGACGTGGCGCATCGGCGTGGTCTCGTAGGCGCCGAGCGCCATCGCCATCACGGCTTCGAGCTTGTCGGAGACGCCGAGCTTGCCGGCGAGGTCGACGACCTTCTCGAGCCCGGTCGCCTCGGCGAGCCGCACGGTCATGAGATTGCGCGACTGCTCGATGCCGGTGCGCATGGGCGTGGGACCGTAGAACTTGCCCGAGGCGTTGCGCGGCCGGTAGGTCTTGTCGCCGAACTTCACCACGATCGGTGCGTCGAGGATGACCGTCGACGGCGTGAATCCTTCCTGCAGCGCCGCGAGATAGACATAGGGCTTGAACGAGGAGCCGGGCTGGCGCCACGCCTGCGTCACGTTGTTGAACTGGGATAGCCAGAAGCTGAAGCCGCCGCTCATCGCGACGACGCGGCCCGTGTGCGGGTCCATCGCCACGAGCGCGCCGGTCACGTCGGGAACCTGGCGCAGCGTGTAGGTGTCGGCCGGCACCGGCTTGTTCTGCGAATCGACGGTGATGCGCTCGACGAGAATCACGTCGCCCTGCTTCAAGACGTCGGTGGCCCTCTTGATCTGCGGCCCGGTCGCGGTCTTGAAGGCGGGCTTGCCCGCCTCGACCGTGATCTCGCCCTGCTTCCGCGCCCAGCCGAGCTCCGGGAGCGGGATGCGGCCGCGGCGGCCGTCGATCAAGCCGATGTCGGCACCCTTCTCGTCGATCTCCAGCACCAGCGCCAGCGGCCAATCGCCGTGGCCGGCGGGCGCCTGCACTTTCTTCAGCTTCGCGCGCCATCCGTCGGCCCAGCGTTCGCCCTGGCCGTCTTTCAGACTGGCCACCGCTCCGCGCCAGCCGTGGCGGCGGTCATAGGCGACGAGGCCGCGCCGCAGCGAGTCGTCGGCGAAGGCCTGCAGCTTCGGATCGAGGGTCGAGCGGATGACGAATCCGCCTGCCTTCATCTTGTCCTCGCCGTGCTTGGCGAGCATCTCGCGCCGCACTTCCTCGACGAAGTATTCGGCGCCAACGCTGATGTAGGGCGGCGGCGGCTTCACGCCGAGCGGCGCGTTCTTGGCCTCTTCGGCCTCGGCCTTGGCGATGTAGCCGTCGTCCATCATGCGCTGGATCACGTAGTTGCGGCGATTGATGGCGACGCGCGGGTTCTTCTCGGGATTGAAGCGGCTCGGCGCCTGCGGCAGCGCCGCCAAGAACGCGACCTCGGCCACGGTCAATTGATCGAGGGCCTTCTCGAAATAGACCTGTGCCGCCGCCGCGACGCCGTAGGCCTGGCGGCCCAAGAAGATCTGGTTGAGATAAAGCTCGAGGATCTTCTCCTTGGTGTAGGCACGCTCGATGCGGAAGGAGAGGATCATCTCCTTCACCTTGCGTTCGAAGCGCTGCTCGGACGAGAAGAAGAAGTTCTTCGCGACCTGCTGCGTGATCGTCGAGCCGCCCTGCAGCTTGCCGCCGCCGGTGAAGTTGTTGCGCACCGCGCGCGCGATGCCGAACAGGTCGATGCCGGGATGCGAGAAGAAGCGCTGATCCTCGGCGGCGATGAACGCGTGGACCACCTGCTTCGGGATCGTGGCGTAGGGCACGAAGATGCGTTTCTCGGACGCGAACTCGCCGATGAGGCGCCCGTCGGCGGCGTAGAGGCGGCTCACGATGGGCGGCTCGTAATCGGCGAGCTTCTGATAGTCGGGCAGGTCGCGGCCGTAGAACCAGAGACCCAGGAACACGATGAAGAGCCCGACGACTCCGACCAGGAATCCGGCGCTGAGCGAGTTGAGCGTGGTGCGGTAGAAAAACTCCGCGGCCGAGCGATTGTATCGTCTTGCCAAAGTCAACCCTCTTGCCCGCGGGTGCGGTCGGCGCCCACCCTTGCCGGTCCCGCCGGACCGCGTCGGTCTCGCGGACCTTGCGGGCCGCGGACTATATACGCGGTCACCCCTGGAGCAAGCGCCCGCGGTCCTCAGTTTCCCACCGCTTTGTTGCCGAATTCTTTGGCGGCATTGTGGCCGCCCGGGATGCCAGCTAGCGCTCGGCCCCAGCCTCGGCGCCGGCGCGCGGCGGATTCTTAACTTTTGCCGCGAAGTAGCGGTCGATGCCGCGCAGCAGGCCCTCGGCGAGGCGGCTGCGATAGGCGGGGTCGCGAAGCTGGTGCTCCTCCTTGGGATTGCTCAAATGGCCGAGCTCGATCAGCACCGAGGGGACGTCGGGCGCCTTGAGGACCATGAAACCTGCCGCGCGCTGCGGCTTCGGCACCATCTCGAAGCGGCCGTCCAGCGCCGCGACGATCGTCGCCGCCAGCCTTTGCGCGTTGTGCAGCGACTGCCGCTGCGCCAGGTCGATGAGGATGCCGGCGACGCGGCCGCTGTTGCCGGAGATTTCGACGCCGGCCACGATGTCCGCCCGGTTCTCGCGCCGGGCGAGTGCCGCCGCCTCTTCGTCCGAGGCTTGCGCGGAGAGGGTGTAGACCGAGAGGCCGCGGATGGCGCGCAGCGGACTCGAGTCCGCGTGCAGCGAGATGAAGATGTCGGCGCCGGCGCTGCGCGCGACCTCGAAGCGCTGGCGCAGCGCGACATAGTAGTCGGCGCCGCGCGTCATCAGCACGCGATATCGGGCGCTTGCCCAGATCTTGTCGCGCAGCTCCTTGGCGACGAGCAGCGCGATGTCTTTCTCGCTCGTGCCCCCCTTGCCCATGGCGCCGGGGTCGATGCCGCCGTGGCCGGGGTCGATCACCACCAGCGGCGCATCGCGGCGCGCGCGCTGGCGCTCGCGCGCCTCGTCTCCGGGCGCGGTGTAGTCGGGGAGCGTGCCGCGCTGCTCGCGCAAGATGCGGTCGAACTCGTCCTTGCCGATGCCCTCGAGCTCGATGACGAGGCGCCATTCCTGCGCTTTGTCCTTGGGCGGCAGCGTGACGGCCCTCTGAATGCGCACCGGCCGATCGAGGTCGAAGACGATGCGCATCACCTCTTTGCTGAAGCGGCCAAAGCGCCAGGCGGTGACCGGCGCGTTGCCGACCCGCGCCTCGGTGCCGAGCCGCCAATCGACCGGAGGCAGGTCGACGATCACCCGATAGGGTGCACCCAGGACGTAGGCCCGGAACTGGGCCGCCTCCGACATGCCGATCGAGACTCGGGTCAGCCCCTCATGACGGCCGATGCGCAGGTCAGTGGCGGACGGTTCGGCCCGGCTCGCCGCCGCGCCCGCCAGGAGCACGGCCAAGCCCAGCGCGGCAGCAGACGGACCCCTCGGCCGGCCGACCCCGCACCTCTGCCCATCTTCAATCATCGTGGGAATTCCCCGGCCCCGATCGTTGATTCTATTGAAGTTTATCTCAAAATCTGCTTACGGTCCATTGCTTCGGCTCGTGCCTGCTTCGAGAGGATGATAGAGCCGGTGGCGGCGGCAATCTGCCAATCGGCCTAAGACGAGGAATTGATTTACGAACGCCGAGGGAACAGCTATCTTGCATTCCAGTTGCGGATCGCCTTGGCCCGGTCGACGGGCAAGGCGGCGCGCGATGCTCAGGCCGGGCTTGCCGGAACCTTGATCGGGTCTTCCCGACGAGGCCCCTGGCGCCAGCCGAAGCGGAGCGCGCTGTGCCGCAGCTGCCCATCACAACTTGCGAAGCCGCCGTTACGGGATTCACTAGATACCGGCGCCGCGCGCTAGTTCGGGGAAATCGGTGCCCTTATCGAACGCCCCGCTGCTCTCAGTGCGAAACGCCACCGGTCCGCGTCGCGGACCATCGCGATGCCCCTGCTCCGCCTCCTGCGGCGGCGGCAGAGCGTCGATTGCTACTCCCGAGCCGCCGGCTTCGCTCTAACCGCGGCCGGGCCGCGCCCTTCGAGGCGCCCGGTCCGCCGCAGAGAGAGAGCGAATGGCTAAGCGTATGTTGATCGACTCGACCCATCCGGAAGAAACCCGGGTGGCCGTCATCAGCGGTAACCGCCTCGAAGAATTCGATTTTGAAAGCGCGCGCAAGAAGCAGATCAAAGGCAACGTCTACCTCGCCAAGGTCACGCGCGTCGAACCCTCCCTCCAGGCCTGCTTCGTCGAATACGGCGGGAACCGCCACGGCTTCCTCGCCTTCAACGAGATCCATCCCGACTATTACCGCATCCCCGTTGCCGACCGCGAGGCGCTGAACCGCATGGTCGCCGAGGCGATGGCGGCGCAGGACGACGACGAGGAAGAGGAGCGCCGCCCGCGCTGGCGGCGGCGCGGACGCCGGCGCGGCTCGGGCGGCGGCGATTCGGACGAGGCGCCTCCCGCGCGTGAGGAGCCGTTCTCCGAGCCCGAGCGCACCGCTGAGGACGCTGGCGCCGCGGAGCCGCCGGATTTCCCCGCGCCTTTCGACGATGCGCCGCGCTCGGACACGGCCGCGCTCGATATGGCAGCGCCCGAGCGGACGACCGGCGAGCCCATCGATCTTCCCGACGAACCGCCTCCGCCGAGCGAGGCGGAAGCGGCCCCGCCGACCGATTTCGGCGACAACGTCCCCGAGCCCGCTTCCGGGCAGCCCAGCGAATCCGCCGAGGAGCGGCCCTTCCCGGAAGCGATCGCGACCGGCGATACGCGCGCGGACGAATCGCCCGCGGCCGTCGAAGCCGCTCCGGCAGCCGAAGACGTTCCGGCCGGCGGCGAGGCACTGCTTCCGGCCCCCGGCGAGGCCGCCGAGCTTCGCCCTGCCGAAGAGACGGTCGAAACCGTTGGCGGCGATGAGGTCGACGACATGCGCCGCCGCCACCGCATGTGGCAGCGCCGCTACAAGATCCAGGAAGTCATCAGGAAGCGGCAGATCCTGCTGGTGCAGGTCGCCAAGGAGGAGCGCGGCAACAAGGGCGCCGCTCTCACGACCTACATCTCGCTGGCCGGCCGCTATTGCGTGCTGATGCCCAACACGCCGCGCGGCGGCGGGATCTCGCGCAAGATCACGAGCCAGCAGGACCGCCGGCGCTTGAAGGAGATCGTCGGCGAGCTCGAAGTGCCCGATGGCATGGCCGTGATCGTGCGGACCGCCGGCATGGAGAGAAGCAAGCCCGAGCTTCGGCGCGATCTCGACTTCCTTCTGAAGACCTGGGACGGCATCCGCGAGAAGGCGCTCGACTCGACGGCGCCCGCGCTGATCTACGAGGAGGCGAACCTCATCAAGCGCGCGGTGCGCGATCTCTACGCCAAGGACGTGGAGGAGATCGTCGTCGACGGCGCCGAGGGCTTCGAGGCGGCGCGGAGCTTCATGAAGCTCCTGATGCCGAACCACATCAAGAAGGTCGCCGAGTACTCGGACAAGCAGATCCCGCTCTTCCACCGCTATCAGGTGGAAAGCCAGATCGACAACATGCACAGCCCCTCGGTGCAGCTCCGCTCGGGCGGCTACATCGTGCTCAACCCGACCGAGGCGCTCGTCGCGATCGACGTGAACTCGGGCCGCGCGACGCGCGAGCGCAACATCGAGGAGACGGCCACCCGGACGAATCTCGAGGCCGCGGACGAGATCGCGCGCCAGCTGCGCCTGCGCGATCTGGCCGGCCTCATCGTCATCGACTTCATCGACATGGAGGAAGGGCGCAACCGCCACGCCGTCGAGCGCCGCTTGAAGGAAGCGCTGCGCCACGACCGCGCGCGCATTCAGGTGGGCCGCATCAGCCCGTTCGGCCTGCTCGAAATGTCGCGCCAGCGCCTCAGGCCGAGCCTGGTCGAGGCCAGCATGATGCAGTGTCCGCACTGTGTGGGCGCCGGCTACGTCCGCTCCACCGAATCGATGGCGCTCACCGTTTTGCGCGCGGTCGAGGAAGAAGGCTTGCGCCAACGCAGCGCCGAGGTGACGGTAGCGGTGCCGGCCGCGGTGGCGCTCTACATCTTCAACCAGAAGCGCAGCGCGCTGAGCGAGATCGAGGGACGCCACAATTTCCGGGTCGTCTTCCAGCCCGACGAATCGATGGGGCTCTCGACGTATCGCATCTTGCGCAGCGTGCCCAAGGCCGCCGATACGCGCCAGGAGCGCCCGCCGCAACCTTCGGTAGCCGGCGATGACGGACGCGAAGCGCCCGCGGAGGATGATCGCAGCGAACGCGTGGGCGAAGAGCGGGAGGGGCCCGTCGCGCCCGAGCGCGACGCCGACGGGGCCGAGCCCGCGGCCGCGGAAGCTTCCGCGCTTGCCGGCGCGGAGGCCGATGGCGCCGGCGGCGAAGCGCGCGACGCCGATTCCCGCGAGAGCGGCGCGGCCGCGCCGGACGCGGGCGGCGAGCGGCGCGGACGTCGGCGCGGACGCCGCGGAGGGCGCCGCAGGCGCGGGCGCGCTCGCGAGGGCGAGAACGCGTCGGGAGAAACCTTCGGCGAGCCGCCGCGCGAATCGACGTTGGGCCCGTTCGGCGAGGAGTCCGCCACTGAGGCGCAGGCGAACGCGGAGCTGCCGGCCGGCGGCGAACCTGCGGCCGAACGCTTCGAGCCCGCCGAGCCCGCGCGCCCGCCCGAGCCGGCGCCTGCGCCCCCTACGCACCACTTCCGTCCCGCCGAGGAACAGGCGCCGGCCGCCGAGGTGAAGCCCGCAGAAGCGGCTGAGCCCGCTCCCGCCGCGGCCGAGCCATCGGTGCCGCCGCGGCGCGGCTGGTGGAATCTGCGCCGCGGCTGACGTGCAGCCCGCATGAGTCCGCGAGGCCCCGATACGGTCCGCGCCGGATTGGTTTCGGCGGCGGAGCGCCCGCTCGCGCAATTCATCGCCGATCTGCCCAGGACGGCCGGCGACCGGTCTTATGAGGCGATTCACGACGCGCGCGTAGCGCTGCGGCGGCTCGGTGCGCTGCTGCGCGCGTTCGCGCCGGTTCTGCCGGCCGCGACCGTCGCCGGGATCAAGCGCGAGATCCGGTGGCTGCGCCGCGAAATGGGGCCGGCGCGCGACCTCGACGTCTTCATTCATCAAACCGGCCCGGAGCTCGTCGCCGTGTTCGGCGCCAAGCGCGGGCTCAAGGCCTTGCTCGAGGTCGCGCGCAAGCGGCGCGCGCCGCTCGCCGCGCGGCTGGCGAAGACGATCGCCAGCCGCCGATGCGCGCTCTTCCTCAAGACGCTGAGCCGGGTCTTTGGGCCGGACGGCGGCCCGTCCCGGCCGCGCAGGCGCCGTCGGCGCGCCGCCCGCGCGCCCCGGCTCGATCAGCCTTTCGCGCCGTTCGCTTTCGCCGAGCTGCGGCGGCGCTACAAGAAGCTGCGCAAGTCCGCGGACCGCGTCGACAAGCTCAGCGAGGGGGATCTCCACCGCATGCGCATCCGCTTGCGCAACTTCCGCTACGTCTGCGACGGGTTCCGAATGCTTCTGCCGGAAGGGCGCTATCTCGCGATGCGCTCGGCCATGACCAAGCTGCAGGACCACATGGGCGCGCTCAACGACGCGGTGACCGCCCCGCTGCTCGTCGCCGACCTCGCGCGGAAGCCGAACCCAGGGCACGACGCCGCGGCGCTCGCGCGCGCCTCGGGCGTGGTCGCGGGCTGGGGCGCGGCGCGCCGCCAGGTCCTGCGCGCCGCGCTCGACGATCCCTGGCAGCGCCTGGTGAAGCGCGGCGACCGGCTGTTCTCGGTGCTGAAGGATTGATACCAGCGAGCTAATATTGACCGTCATGCCGACCGGAGCGAGCCGCGCTTTGCGGCTCGCGAAGCGGAGGCATCGCGTCGGCCCGCAAGTGCGGGCCGACGCAAGACCAAGGGTCTTGCGTTGCGCCGTTCCCTCACTTCCCAAGCAACGCCAGTGGCGTTGCTTGGGCCCCTGCTCTCCCGGAGGGAGAGAGAAGGAGAGACGCCCTGCTCTTTTTCTCTCCCCCTGGGAGAGAAGGGGCCCGTTTCGCTGCCCTTGCAGCGAAATGGGAAGTGAGGGCAGGGGCGCCGCGCGACGCGATCCCTCCCCGACGCGAGGCCTGTGGCCTGGCGTCGATCCGCATTTGCGGGCCGTCTCGGTCGGAATGACGCCGAAGACACAGGCTCGCCGGTGTGATTGGAGGGCGCGCCGCGTCCCTAACGCCGCCACGCCTCGAGCCGCCGCGTCGCCTCCCGCATGTCCGCCTCGGAGCCGGCGAAGGAGATGCGGAGGCTCGTGTTGCCGCGCCCGCGGTCGAAATCGATGCCGGGCGTCGTCGCGATGCCGGTCTCGTCGAGCATGCGGCGGCAGAAATCCCGGCTGTCGTTGGTGAGATGGCCGACCTCGGCGTAGATGTAGAAGGCGCCGTCGGAAGGCGCCAGGCGATCGAAGCCCGCCTTCGGCAGGTGCGCCAAGAGGTGCGCGCGGTTGCGGGCGTAGCGCGCGACGTTGCCTTCGAGCTCGTCGCTGCACGCGAACGCGGCGAGCGCGGCGTGCTGCGAGATCGCCGGCGGCGAGATGAAAAAGTTCTGCGCCAGGCATTCGATCGCTCGCAGCAGGTCCTCGGGCACGATCATCCAGCCGAGCCGCCAGCCGGTCATCGAGAAGTATTTCGAGAAGCTGTTGATGACGATGGCGCCCGCGTCGAGCGCCGCCGCGGTCGATTGCTTCACGCCGCCATAGACGATGCCGTGATAGATCTCGTCGGAGACGAGGCGGACGCCGCGCGCGCGGCAATGGCGTGCAAGCGCCGCGAGAGCCTCGGGCGCGAGCATCGTGCCGGTCGGGTTGGAGGGGCTCGCGACGATGATCCCGTCGAGCCGCCCGCCGTGTTTTTCGAGCAGCTCGACCGTGGGCTGAAAGCGCGTGGCGGCGCTGCCCGGCAGCGACACCGTTTCGATGTCGAGCGCGCTGAGGATGTTCTTGTAGCAAGGGTAGCCCGGCTCGACGAGGGCGACGCGGTCGCCGGCATCGAACGCGGCGGTGAAGGCAAGCAGGAACGCGCCCGAAGAGCCCGTGGTCACCACGATGCGCTCCAACGGAACCTCGACGCCGTACCAGGCGCGGTAGTGCTCGGCGATCGCGCGGCGCAGCGGCATGATTCCGAACGCGTCGGTGTAGCCGAGCTTGTCGGAGCGCAGCGCGCGCTCGGCGGCGGCGAGCACGCCCGCGGGCGCCGGCGTCGAAGGCTGCCCGACTTCGAGATGGATCACGTCTCCGCGAGCGATTTCGCGCGCGTTGGCAGCCCGCATCACATCCATTACGATGAACGGTGGAATGCTGCCGCGCCTGGATTGCTTCGAGGCCACGCCGCTCCTTCCTGCGGCTTTGGCCCGGGGGTGGCGCCCCGGAAAGGCCGCATTTCCAACGCGATAAAGACTGACGAAATTTGCGCAGCGCCCCGCAGGAGCGAGCCATCGCGACCATGAAGCTTCGATCCGCTTTTCTGTTCGCCGCGGCGTGCGCGGCTTCATTCGTCGCAAGCGTGGATCCCGCCCTCGCCCAGTCCCGCGGCGCCAGCCTCGCCCTCATCCGCGACGCCGAGATCGAACATACCATCCGCGCATATTCGACGCCAATTTTTCAGGCCGCGGGCCTCTCCAGCGCGAAAATCCGAGTCCATCTCGTCAACGACAACCGCTTGAACGCTTTCGTGGCCGGCGGCCGGCACATGTTCATCAATACCGGCCTCCTGACGCGCGCCGATCACGCGGGCCAGGTGATCGGCGTGATCGCCCACGAGACCGGCCACATCGTCGGCGGCCACCTCGTCCGCCTCCAGCGCGAGCTCGAGGATGCGCAGATCAAGAGCATCATCGCGATGATCGTCTCGATGGGTGCCGCGGTGGCGGCGCGCGACGGACGCGTCGTCGTCGCCGGCACGTCGCTGGGCCAGCGCCTCACCGAGGGCGCCTTCTATCAATTCACGCGCACGCAGGAGAGCGCGGCCGATGCGTTCGCGCTGACGACGCTCGAGCGCGCCGGCGTTTCCGCGCGCGGCCTGTTCGAGTTCCTGCAGATCCTCGGCGAGCAGGAGATGCTCTACGCGGCGCGCCAGGACCCATACCTCCGCACGCATCCGATCACGCGCGAACGCGCCGACGATGTGCGCCGCCATCTCGCGCGCTCGGCCAATTCGGAGCGGCCTCTGCCCAGGGGCTTCGAACTGATGCACGCGCGCATGCGCGCGAAGCTGATCGGCTTCCTGCGCCCGCCCGCGGAGGTCATCCAGCGCTACCAGGGCAGGGAAAACACGCTCGAGGCGCGCTACGCGCTCGCCGTCGCCTATCACCAGGACGCGCGGCTCGAGCGCGCGCTGCAATACATCGACGGCCTCATCAAGGAGCACCCGAGCGACGCCTATTTCCACGAGCTGCGCGGCCAGATCCTGTTCGAGAGCGGCGGCGCCCACATCCGCGAGGCGGTGGCGGCCTACGAGCGCGCGGTCAGGCTCGCGCCGGGCGAAGCGCTCGTGCGCGTCGGCCTCGCCCAGGCGCAACTCGAGACCGGTGATCAGCGCCTCGAGCGCGCGGCGCTCGAGAACCTGCGCGCCGCGATCCGCAACGACGACACCTACCCGCTCGCCTGGCGCCTGCTCTCGGTGGCCTACGGCAAGGCCGGCGACGCCGGCAATTCGGCGCTGGCCAATGCCGAATACGCCTATCTCAACCGCGACCTGCCCACGCTGCGCGCCGCGATCCCCATTGCCGAACGCAGCTTGCAGCCGGGCACGCCGGCCTGGCTGCGGCTCCAAGATCTCAAGGGACAGGTCAAGCAAATCCTCGACGACCGCCGCCGCTGATCCGTATATTCCGCAAGCAACCCGATCGGACCGCCGCCCATGCGCATTCCCGCCCTTGCCGCCGCCGCCGTCACTGCGGTCGCCCTCGCGTTCGCAGTGCTCTCCCCCGCGCTCGCCCAGGGCGAGAAGCCGCCGCTCACGCCCGATCAGGAGACGCGCGTGCGCGAGCTCGTGAAGGAGTACCTCCTTGCCAATCCCGAGATCATCCTCGAGGCGGTGCAGACGTTGCGGCGCCGGCAGGAGGAAGCGCAGAAGAAGGCCGCCGAGGAGGCGCTCAAGACCAAGCGCGCGGAACTCCAAGGCGCTTCCGACCTGCCCGTCGCCGGCAATGCCAAGGGCGACGTGACGATCGTCGAATTCATGGACTACCGCTGCGGCTACTGCAAAGGCGTCAAGCCCACGCTCGACGAGGTCGTGCGCGGCGACGGCAAGATCCGCGTCGTCTTCAAGGAATTCCCGATCCTCGGCCCGGCCTCGCGCGTCGCCTCGATGGCCGCCATCGCCGCCCACAAGCAGGGCAAGTATCTCGCCTTCCACAATGCGCTGATGGGCTATCCCAACAACCTCACCGACGAAGTCATCTTCGCGCTCGCGCGCCAAGTCGGCCTCGACGTCGCCAAGCTCAAGGACGACATGAAGGCGCCCGAGGTGCAGGCGCTCATCGAGAAGACGAACAAGCTCGCCCAGGAGCTCGGCATCAACGGCACGCCCGCGTTCATCATCGGCGATCAGATCATCCCGGGCGCCGTCAACGCCGACGAGCTCAAGAAGCGCGTCGCCGAAGCGCGCAAGAGCTGCAGCGAGAAGAAGGAGGCGCTCTGCTGAGCGCGGCGCGCGAGGCCGGCGGCCCGCTCGCCGTCCGGACCGCAGGCACTGTCCGCCGCGGAGGGGAATGATATAGGATCGCCCGTCACGCACCGGCTGCGCGCGAGGGGCGTCGGATGGGGGCGAGGATCGACGGCGGCACCGAGATCGCGAATCTCGTCGAGCTCGCGTACGAGTCCGCCCTCACGCGCGACCTGTTCAAGCCGCTTCTGCCGGAACTGTCGCGGGCCATCGGCGCCGACGCCGGCATGCTCGTGCTGTACGCGCCGGAACTGGGCGCGGGCGAACTGCCGGTCACGCACGACATGCCGAAGGACCTGCCGCGGGTCTACCGCGAGCACTTCTGGTCGGTCGATCTTTGGCGCATCGAGATGCATCGGCGCAAACTTCCCACCGGCAAAGCGTTTGGCGGCAGCATGTTCGTGCCGTTCGCGAAGCTGCGCAGCAGCGAGATGTACAACGACGCCCTGCGTCAATACGGCTTCATCGACACTTGCGCGGGCGAACTCTACCGGCGCGGCAGCGCCGGCGCGGCGATCAGCATGCTCCGTGCGCGTCCGAAGCCGTTCTTCGGCAAGGCCGAGGTCCGGACGCTAGACGCGCTGTTGCCGCACATGTCGCGCGCGTTCGCCCTACACCTGCGGTTTTCCGCGCTGATCGCCGAGCGCGCGACGCTCTCGACCGTCGTCGACCGGGTCGCCGGCGGGGCGCTGCTCTGCGACCGGCACGGATGCGTGGTTCACGCCACGCCGCGCGCCAAGCATCTGCTCGACCGCGGGTATCCGCTCTACACCGCCGGCGGCCGGCTGCGCGCACGGCCCGCTCACGTCGACGCGCGGCTGGAGGCGATCATCGCCGGGGCGCGGGGCCGGCGGCTACCGGCGGTCGTGGACGTGCCGGATCGCGAAGGCGCGCGGGTTCTGCGGCTCACGATTCTTCCGGCCGAGGACCCCGGACCTTTTCTTTCGCTGCGCGCGGCCGGGGTTCTGATCGTCATCGACGAGCGACCGCCAAAGCCGGCGTCCGGGGTCGAGTTCGTGGCCACCGCCTACCGTTTGACGTCGGCCGAAACGCGGCTTTTGCGCGAGATCGTCGACGGAGCGACGCTGCGCGAGGCCGCGGAAACTCGCCGCATCAGCGTGCACACCGCGCGCAATCAAGTGAAGCAGATCCTGCACAAAACCGATTGCCGGCGGCAGGTGGATCTCGTTCGGCTGTGCCTTACGGGCCTGCGGCGCACCGCCGAGCACTGAGGATTTGCGCCGATGGATGGCCGCCGGACTCGCGACACCCCGCTCGGCGATCTGGTCGCGCCTGCCTACGAATGGCCGCTCGACGAGGCCGCTATCCAGCGCTTCCTGGCCGGCCTGACCCGGTCGGTCGGAGGCAGCACCGGGAATCTGGTCTTTTACGCGCCCGAGCGGGGCGTCGGCTTGCTCGCCGCCTCGTACAACGTGCACGAGGAGGCGCGCCGCCTCTATGGCGAGCACTACTGAAGCCTGGACATCTGGCGCATCGCGGGAGAGCGCGCGCCGGTGGGCCGCGCGCTCGTCGGCCGGGCGCTGGTGCCGCGCGAGCGTTTCCTGAAGAGCGAGATCTACAACGATTTCTTCCGGCGCTACGATGACATCATGCACTTCTGCGGCGGGAAGATCTTCGCGCGCGGGGCGTCGGGCGCCGCCATCAGCATCGTCCGCACGCGCCGCCAGGGATCGTTCGGAGCGCGCGAGATCGCGACCATGAATGCGGTTCTGCCACACGTCAGGCGCGCGTTCGAGCTGCGCTTGCGCTTCTTGCCGCTGGCCGGCCGCAGCGAAGCGGCGCTCGATCTGCTTGATCGGCGCTCGGCCGGCGTTATCGCGATCGAGAAGGGGCGGATCGCCCATGCCACGCCGCGCGCGCGGCGTCGGCTCGACTCCGGCCATCCGCTCTATCTCTGCGACGGCCGCCTGCGCGCCCGCATCGCCGGGATCGACGCGAAGCTCGCGGCGGTGCTCGATGGCCCGCACGACCGCCGATCGCCGGCCGTCATCGACGTTCCCGGCCGCACGGGCGCGCCGGCGCTGCGTCTTACGATCCTGACGACCGAGGGTCCCGCGCCCTTCGTCGCCTTGCGCGGGCCGGAGGTCTTGATCGTCATCGACGATCTCGGGCATTCGCCCCCCGCCGGCGTCGATGCCGTCGCCGCGGGCTATGGGCTGACGCCGGCCGAATCGCAGCTGCTCGCGCTGCTCGCCGAAGGCAAGACCCTGCGCGAGGCCGCCGATTGCCGCGGCGTCAGCGTTCACACCGCGCGCAACCAGGTGAAGCACATCCTGCACAAGACCGAATGCCGGCGGCAGGTCGACTTGGTGCGGCTATGCCTGCCGCCGGATCGGCCCCCGACGCGGAGCAGGAACCCGGCATAGCCCAACTGGGTCATGCGCGCCTTGTCCGGATCGCTAAGCTGGTCGATTGGGGGTGCAGTGGCTCACCCGATGGGAACGCAGGGCTGAGCGGTTCAGCGGTCTCGCCGGGCTAGCCTTCAGGTCGAATGAGCAATGGCATCGTCGCGGCGCGCGCGTTGAACGCGTGCCCCGGGGAGGAGCGCATGCCGAGCCTGATGCACACGGCGCAACCGCGCCGCACGAGAGCAACCGTCGTTGCCGCGGCCGCGCTCGCCATCCTCGCCGGATCGCCGTCGCTCGTGCTGGCCGATTATCACGAACCGCCGATGCCGGCGGTGCCGCTGGTGCGCCCGCCCGCCCCCGATGCGGCGCGGCGCGCCCAGGAAGCGGCGCTTCGGTGCGACGTGCCGAGTGTCGAAGCGGAGCTCAAAACCGTCGAGCTCGACGCCGCATTCCGCGAAGGGGCTGCGCGGGGCGGATACTTGAACCGGACTCAAGCGCAGGCAGCGCTCGCCGATGCCGCCTCGCTCGACATGTTCGCTGCGAACCTGCGCGCCTGGGTGAGAGCCGCCTGCCCGCGCCGGGTCGGCGACCAGACTTTCTATCAATCCGGCAACGCCGACAAAGCGCGGCCGCTCTATGCCAAGGCTGAGGCCGCCGCACGCGACTGCAACCGCCAGGCTTACCTCGACGCGATCAAGGAGCTGTGCGACTTGGCCGACGCCATCGACAAGGAAGCGAATGCACTCATCGGAATTCCGGGCATCGACGTGGCGCGAGGCCGGCGGGCAAGCGAACTCCAAAGGGACGCCAAATCCGCGCGCGATCTCGCCGGCCGCCTCGAGCGCGAGTACAATCAACGTTTCAGCCATTGCCCGCCCGAAGGCACGACCACGCCGCCGGTGGCTGCACCGGGAACGACAGGTCCCCAGCAGCCCGGGCCGGGAACGCCGTCGCGGGGAACGCAGCCGGCGCGGCCGGGAACACAGCCGCCCGGTTCCGGGACGCAGACACCCGGCACACCGACGCCGCCCGGAACGCAGCCGGTGACGCCGCCGCCGCCGTTTGTGCCGCAGGATCCCCGCCGTGCCGACGGCGAGATTTTCAACGACCCGGAGCGAGCCCGGCGGGCGCGAAATCTGCTGGGCAAGGCCGCGGACGCGGCCAGGAATTGCGACCGCAAAGCCTATCGCGACGCTGCATTCGAGCTGCACCTGGACGGCGTTGGGGCATCGTACAGGGCGGCAGATGCGCGTGCCGCCGGCACGCCGGCGGCGCAGCAGCGCGCGCGTGAAATCAGCCAGGATGGCGACGCACTGACGCGCCTGGCCAAGCAGCTCAACGCCCAGTTCGATGCGCTCTTCAAGAACTGTCCGGAGCCGCCCGGGTTCCGCATACCGCCCGGGGGCGCCCCGTTTTTTGGCGCTGTCACGCCGCAGCGACCGAACTACGCGCTCAACGTCCAGGCGGGCGGCAATGTGAGCTGGGCGCCGCGGGTTTCGGGCGGCACGATCATCCCGCAGCTGGGCGTGGCCGGCACCGAGCTGCCGCTGGTGTGGGGGCCGCGGACGCTGACCGGCGCCAGCTTCAGCATGGACGCCAAGATCCCGCTCAGCATCACGCCGCTCGACCGCGAATGGACGTTCATGCCGCGCATCCTCTACGGCTACGCCGACGGCAGTGCCAGCGGCATGATCGCGCCCGGCGGCGTCTTCACCGGCCGCACCTATCTTTTGCCCAATCCCGCCACCGGCACCACCGGCGTCTTCTATGGCGCGACCGGCCAGGCCATCGACATCGAGAGCCATACCCACCAGTTCGGCGCCGATCTCGTCGTCGGCACCAACGTTTTCAGCGGCCAGACCAGCGGCTGGCGCTACAGCCTCTTCGCCGGCGGGGGTTTCAGTTACCGCTTCGACTGGACCGGCAACACCATCGACGAGCGCAACCTGAGCTTCGACAATATCTGGTCGCGCACCGAGTTCACCAACGACGACCACTTCTTCGGCGCGCGCCTGGCCGCCGGCGCGAAACTGGACAACGGCCGCTGGCACGGCAGTCTCACCGCCCACCTCACGCCGGGCATCGTCGTGAGCAACGCCAGCGCGCGTCAGTGGAACGTCTGCGCTCTTTGTCCGCCCGCCGAGCAGAGCTTCATGCTCGAGCACCAGCGCACCAAGACCGGCTTCGGCGTGCGCACGGGGCTCGGGGCGACGGTCGACTACGACCTCACGCGCTCGTTCCGGATCGGCGCGTCGGTGCAGTTCGATTACATCTCGCGCCAGAGCGTCTGGCGCAATCCGGTGACGCCGGGGAAAGGCCCGCCCCATCTCGGCGTCAGCGATGCGGCGTTGATCAGATTCGCCATCAGGGGCGTCTTCGTCTTCTGACCCCTTCCCAGAGCCGCGGCGCAGCTGCGCATCGGTGCGAGCTCGGAGCAGATCGCGGGAATGGTGCGGATACGATTCTCCTTTTGACGCGGGCCGCGCCGCGCGTGGCGCAGCCTGAACGGAACAGGCGGTGGAGGTGGGGTATGCTCGGACTGGGGAGCGGTCTGGATGTGCGGCGCAGCGCGCCGCGGCTCCGGCGCATATCCACGGCCGCGGCGCGCGGCAAGTCTCGACGGCGAGTCGGCGCGCCGGCACGCGTCGCGGGGATTCTTTTTGCCGCCATCGCCGGCTTGGCGCTGCTGCCCGCGCAGCGGCACGCCCATGCGCAAGTCACCGTCCAATTCGGAGATTCGGTCAGGACGGCCACGCAGAAGACCGGCAAGAACGCGGACTCGGAACAGAGCCGCATCGAGAAGGACATCAACGACGGCTTGAAGGAACGCGCGCAGGCCGATGCCGACGCCGAGGCGCTCTACGACAGCAAGCAGACGCTGCGCATCGTCTGCTTCGGCGATCCGGAGGCGACCAAGGCCGGGTTGACGCAGGGGTCGAGCCCGGTCACGGGCGGAAAGGAGCCGGCGGCAACCGCGGGCGCGTTCGACGCAGCCGGCAAACCTCTTCCGAACGCGACGGTAATCATCGCGATCGATTGTTCGATGCTGGTCGACGCTAAGGGCTTTGACGCGCCCGCCGTCCCGGCGGACCGCGCGAGCATGCTCGAGGTTCTCTTCCACGAACTGGCCCACGCCGCCAACCAAGCGCGCCGACATGGCCCCACCGAAGCGTTCGACTATCAGGCCTGGGTGCGGGCTTTCGTGGATGCGCTGGCCAGCGCGAGAAAGGCGGCGCCGGTCGCGCCGCCGAACCCCAACAGCGCGGGCGACCAGACGTTCAGCCAACGCGGCCGGGCGCGCGACGCACGGCGAATACTCGAGCAGGCGGAGATCGCGACCGGCAATTGCGACCCCGCCGCCTATCAGCAGGCGATCCAGGAATTGCTCGCCAAGGCCGGCGAGCTTAGGGCCGCGGCGTCAACAGCCGGAACCGCAACCGCAACCGCCGACCGGCTTCGAGCCGATGCGCAAGCATACCAGGCGCTTGCCGACCGGCTCGCGGCGGAGGCGCCGGCGCGCTTCAAGAATTGCACGCCCCCCGCCGGCGCGCAGCTACCCGCCCCTCCGGGGCAACCCGCAGGTCCTCCGCCGACCGCGCCCGGCACGGTGCCGGGAACGGCTCCCACGCCGCCGACCCCGCCGTTCGGTGCCGTCACGCCGCCGCGTCCGGACTACGCGCTCAACGTCAGCCCGGGCGGCAATGTGAGCTGGATGCCGCGCGTCTCGGGCGGGACGATCATCCCGAATCTCGGCGTGGCCGGCAGCGAGCTGCCGCTGGTCTGGAGCCCGCGGACCATCACCGGCGGCGGCATCCAGTTCGACGCCAAGATCCCGCTCAGCATCGCGCCGCTCGACCGCGAGTGGACCTTCGTTCCGCGCGTGCTCTATCACTACGCCGAAGGCACCGCGAGCGGCGCCATCCAGCCCGGCCGCTCGAACGTCGGACGCACGTTCCTTTCGCCCGCGCCCGACGGCTCGACCGGCGTGTTCTACGGCATGACCGGCCAAGGCGTCGAAATCCGCAGCCGCGCGCACCAGATCGGGGCAGATCTCATTGTCGGCACGCAGCTGTTTCGCGGCGCGGTCAGCGGCTGGCGCTACGACGTCTTTGTCGGCGGCGGCTTTTCGTACCGTTTCGACTGGACCGGTCACACGATCGACGAGCGCAACCTGAGTTTCGACAACATTTGGTCGGGCACGGAGTTGACGACCGACAACCACTTCTTCGGCGCGCGCCTGGCCGCCGGCGCCAAGCTCGAGAACGGCGCCTGGCACGGCGGCGTGGCCGCCTATGTCACGCCCGGCGTGCTGTTCGGGACCGGCAGCGCGACGCAGCGCAACGTCTGCGCGTTGTGCGCGCCCGCGGTCCAGGATTTCTCACTGAAGCACGAGAACAGCCGGACCGCCTTTGGCGTCCGCACCGGCGTCGATCTGCACCTTGGCTACCGCATCACGCGATCGCTCAGCGTCGGCGGATTCTTCAGCCTCGACTACAGCTCGAGCCAGACCACCTGGGTCAATCCGGTGAAGCCAAGCAAGGCCCCGCCCGATTTGCGCATCCAGGATGCGACCAGCCTGCGGTTCGGCGCGACGGTGAACCTCCGCTTCTGACCCAAGCGGCAAACCTAGGGCGATGCGCAGCGGCACTGTCCGGCGCGGCTGTCGCCGGCGATGCGCATGCAAGCATTCATGATAGGCTCGGCGGCACGCCCGCGCGCGATCCGGCGCGAGAGCGTTGGCAAGGCCGACACCGAAAGGGACCTTCACAATCATGGACGATGCGGGCAGCGGGCGCCTCCGCCGCGGCGGGCCGATCCAGGTCTTCTACGCCGGGCCCGAAACGCGCCGGCGGCCGACGGTCGATCGCGCCGACGGCATCTACATGTGGGACACGGAGGGCCGGCGCTACATCGATGCGTGCTCCGGCCCGGTCGTGAGCAACATCGGCCACGGCAATCCGCGCGTGCTCGAGGCGATGATCGCGCAGGCGCGGAAGGTCGCCTATGCCAGCCGCGCCCTCTTCGAGAACCAGCCCAACATCGATCTCGCCGAGCTCGTGACCAGGCTCGCCGGGCCGGGCCTCGAGCGTGCGTTCTTCGTCTCGGGCGGGTCGGAGGCGACCGAGGCCGCGATCAAGCTCGCGCGCCAATACGCGGTCGTGCGCGGCGAAAGCGGGCGCTGGAAGGTGATCGCGCGCGACCCGAGCTATCACGGCGCCACGCTCGGCGCCGTCGCGGTCACCGGCGATCCCGACAGCATGCGCATGTTCGGCCCGCAGGCCCGTCTCATGCCGCTGGTGCCGGCGCCGTTCTCCTACCGGCTGCCGCCCAATCACGACGCCGACAGCTACGCGCGCCACTGCGCCGCGGAGCTCGAGACCGCCATCCGCCGCGAAGGGCCGGAATCGGTGCTGGCCTTCATCATCGAGCCGGTCGGCGGCCTTTCCACCGGCGGGCTGGTGGCGCCCGACCACTACTACGCCGCAGTGCGCGCGATTTGCGACCGCCACGGCGTTCTGCTGATCTACGACGAGGTGATGAGCGGCGCCGGCCGCACCGGCACCTTCCTCGCCGCCGAGCATTGGCCCGCGGCGCGGCCCGATCTCGTGACGCTCGCCAAGGGCATTTCCGCGGGCTACACGCCGCTCGGCGTGGTGCTGGCGCCGGCGCGCATGGTCGAGGCCGTCGCCGGCGGCGGCGGTTTCCTGCACGGCCACACCTATTCGGCCAATCCGCTCTCCTGCGCGGTCGGCCTCGCGGTCGTCCGTGAAATGGTGGAGCGCGATCTCATGGGCAATGCGGCGCGCATGGGTGTCGTGCTGCGCGAGCGGCTCGAGGCGATCAGGGCGAAGAGCGCCATCGCCGGCGACGTGCGCGGCAAGGGACTGCTGCAGGCCATCGAGATCGTCGCCGACAAGGAAACGAAAGCGACTCTGCCCGCCGAGCGCCAGGCGGTCTACCGCATCATCGAGCTCGGCATCGCGCGCGGGCTCCTGCTCTACTCGCGCCGCACCGCCAACGGAAAATACGGCGAATGGCTCATGCTCTGCCCGCCGCTGATCGTGAGTGAGGCCGAGATCGGCGAGATCGCGCGCCTGCTCGAGGAGACGCTCAAAGCCTACGAGGCGGAGCTCAGGTCGGAGGGGACGTTGCGTTAGCATCGAGCGGCCCTCGCGCGGCGGCCCTTTCGGCGGTCGAGAGCTGCGTGATAGGCTCGCCGAAGACAATGAGGAATGCCCGGCGGCGGCGGAGCCCATTCCGGAGCGCGGCGGGCGATGCGCATTCGTGCTCGAAATGACCCCGCCGGCCGGCACTCCGACGGCGCCAGGTCCGGCGCGCGGCGGCAACGCGCCGTTGCTGGCGGTCGAACACCTCCACGTCCGCTTCGCGACCTCGGCCGGCACGGTGCGCGCGGTCGAAGGCTTGAGCTTCACCGTCGGCCGCGGCGAGGTCGTGGCCGTAGTCGGCGAATCGGGTTCGGGCAAGTCGGTTTCGGCGTTGTCCATCATGCGCCTGCTGCCGCGCCACACCGGGCGCGTTTCCAGCGGCCGGATCGTCTTCGACGGCCGTAACCTGCTCGAGCTCGCCGACGAAGAGATGCGCGCAATCCGCGGCCGCGCGATCTCGATGATCTTCCAGGAGCCGATGACGTCACTGAACCCGATCCTCACGATCGGGCTGCAGATCATGGAGCCGCTGCGCATCCATATGGACATGGACGAGGCGGCGGCGCGCGCACGCGCGGTCGAACTCATGCGCCTCGTCGGCATTCCCGACGCCGAGCGCCGGCTGCGCCAGTATCCGCACCAGTTCTCGGGCGGAATGCGCCAGCGCGCGATGATCGCGATCGCCCTCGCCTGCAATCCCAAGCTCATCATCGCCGACGAGCCGACGACGGCGCTCGACGTGACGATCCAGGCGCAAATCCTCGAGCTGATGAAGGACCTCTCGCGCCGGCTCGACATCGCGCTGATCATCATCACGCACAATCTCGGCATCGTCGCGCGCTACGCCGACCGCGTCATCGTCATGTATGCCGGCCGCCTCGTCGAGCAGGGCCCGGCCGACGCCATCTTCCACCGCCCGCGCCACCCCTACACCATGGGCTTGCTGCGCTCGGTGCCGCGGCTCGACCGGCCGCGCGGCGGCCGGCTCGAAACGATCGAGGGCTTGCCGCCCAACCTCGCCCACGCGCCTCCGGGCTGCCGCTTCGCGCCGCGCTGCCCCTATCGCATCGATGCCTGCGCCGAGGAGCCGCCGCTGACGCCGACCGATACCGGCAGCGTCTCGGCGTGCTTTCGGGTCGGCGAGATCGCCGCCGGCAAGATCGCGTGGGGCGCCGAGCGCGCCGGCTCGCGCGCTCAGGCAGCCGCAGCGCGGCGCGAGCCGCTTCTTGCGGTCGAGGGCCTCACCAAGCATTTCCCGATCGGAAGCGGGCTCGGCGGCAAGACGGCCTTCGTGCGCGCGGTCGAGGATGTGAGCTTCACGATCGCGGCCGGCGAAACGCTCGGCCTCGTCGGCGAATCGGGCTGCGGCAAGACCACGGTCGGCCGCCTCATCCTCCGCCTCGAAAAAGCCACCGCGGGTGAAATCAGGTTCGCCGGCACCGACGTCGTCGGCGCGACCGCGCGCGAGCTCAAGGCTCTGCGCCGCAAGATCCAAGTGATCTTCCAGGACCCCTACAGCTCGCTCAATCCGCGGATGACGGTGGGCGAGATCGTCGGCGAGCCGTTGCACGTCTACCGCATCGCGCCGCAACGACGCGCGCTATCCGCGCGCGTCGGCGAGCTGCTCGACAATGTCGGTCTGCGCTCCGAAATCGCCGCGCGCTATCCGCACCAGCTCTCGGGCGGGCAGCGCCAGCGCGTCGGCATCGCGCGCGCTCTGGCGATGGAGCCGGCGTTCATCGTCTGCGACGAGGCGGTCTCCGCCCTCGATGTGTCGATCCAGGGGCAGATCATCAACCTGCTCGAAGACCTCCAGCATCGTTACGGCCTCGCCTACCTCTTCATCGCCCACGATCTGGCCGTGGTGCGCCACATCTCGATGCGCGTCGTCGTCATGTATCTCGGCCGCGTGATGGAGGTTGCCGACCGCGACACGCTCTATCGCGAGCCGCTGCATCCCTACACCAAGCTGCTGCTCGACGCCGCGCCCGTGCCCGACCCTACCGCCGAAAAGGCACGGGCGCCGCGGCTCATCAAGGGCGAGCTGCCGAGCCCGCTTGCGCCGCCCGCCGGCTGCGTGTTCCATACGCGCTGCCCGCTGGCCGGGCCGGAATGCCGCGCGGCGGTGCCGGCGCTGCGCAATGTTCGCGCCGATCACGCCGTCGCGTGCATCAAGGTATGAGACCGAGAAGCCTCCAGGGAGGATACGCAATGATACGGATGACATCGCTCAGCTTCACGCTGGCCGCGGCAGCCATGGTCGCCGCTCCGGCGGCCGCGCAGGCGCCCAAGAAAGGCGGCGAACTCAAATTCGCCGTCAGCGCCGAGCCGCCGAACTACGACTGCCACGGCGCCACCTCTTTCGCGTTCATCCATCCGGTGCGGCCGCACTACTCGACGCTGCTCAAGTTCGACGCGCCGAAATATCCCAAGATCAAGGGCGATCTCGCCGAATCGTGGACGGTGACGGAAGATGGGCTCACCTACACGTTCAAGCTGCGCTCGAACGTGAAGTTCCACGACGGGACTCCGATGACCGCGGCCGACGTCAAGGCGAGCTACGAGCGCATCGTCAACCCGCCCGCGGGCGTGGTTTCGATCCGCAAGGCCGCCTATTCCGACATCACGGCGATCGAAACACCCGACCCGCACACCGTCATTTTCAAGCTCAAGGCGCCCAATGCATCGATGCTGACCAACTTCGCCAGCCCCTGGGATTGCATTTACAGCGCCGCCAAGCTCAAGGCCGATCCTAAATTCCCCGAGAAGAACATCCTCGGTACCGGACCGTTCAAGTTCGTGGAGCACGCGGCCGGCTCGCACTGGGTCGGCGCGCGCTCCGCCGACTATTACGAGGCCGGCAAGCCCTATCTCGACGGCTTTCGCGCCTTCTTCATCACCAACGCCGCCGCGCGCGTGAACGCGCTCCAGGCCGGCGAAGTGCTCACCGAGTTCCGCGGCCTGGCGCCGGCGGAACGCGACAAGCTGACCAAGGCGCTGGGCGACAAGGTCGAGGTGCTGGAAAGCCCGTGGGTCTGCAACCTCGTCGTCACCTTCAACACGGAGAAGAAGCCGTTCGACGACGCGCGCGTGCGCCGCGCGCTGTCGCTCGCCATCGACCGCTGGAAGGGCGCGGAAGCGCTCTCCAAGATCGCGCTCGTCCGCCACGTGGGCGGGGTGCTGCGGCCCGGATACGAGCTCGCCGCCAGCGATGCCGAGCTCGCCAAGCTGCCGGGCTGGAGCAAGGACGTCGCCAAGTCGCGCGAGGAGGCGAAAAAGCTTCTGAAGGAAGCGGGCGTGAGCGACCTCAAGTTCAAGTTCACCAACCGCAACATCCCCATGCCCTATACGCCGGTCGGCGTGTTCCTGATCAACGAATGGCGCCAGATCGGCGTCGCCGTGGAGCACGAGCAGCTCGAGACGCGGCTTTACACGAACGCGCTCCGGAGCGGCAACTTCGAGGCCGGGCTCGACTTCAATTGCGACCACGTGGACGATCCCAGCCTGCAGCTCATCAAGTTCATCTCGGCCGACAAGTCGTCGATCAACTTCGGCCGCTACAACGACCGCAAGCTCGACGAGCTCTACGAGAAGCAGGCGCGCGCGACCGACCCCAAGGAGCGCTACCGCCTGATCCGCGAGTTCGAGGCCCACGCGCTTCAGGAGGCCTACACCTTCCCCACCATCTGGTGGCACCGCATCATCGTGCAGTGGAAGCAGATCAAGGGCTGGGACATCACGCCGAGTCACTATTTGAATCAAGACCTCGCCGACGTGTGGCTGAATCAGTGATCGGAGATCAGAGGACAGAGAACAGAGGGCAGATTTCGGAGGCTTCCGTCTGACATCCGACCCCTGAACTCTGGCATCTGACATCTGATGCTGCGCTACACCGCCAAGCGCATTCTGCTGATGGTCCCGACGCTGATCGGCGTCGCGATCCTCGTATTCATCCTGCTGCGCCTGGCGCCGGGCGACATCGTGGAGCTCAAGCTGCTCGCCGAGGGCGGCCGGGTCTCGCCCGAGGCGCTGGCGACCGAGCGGGCGCGGCTCGGCCTCGACAAATCCTATTGGCTGCAGTTCGTCGACTGGATGGCGGGTCTCGCCGTCTTCGATTTCGGCATCTCGATGTGGACCGGCCGGCCGGTGATCGACGAGATCTCGAGCCGGCTCGGCTTGTCGCTCCAGGTCGCGATCATGGCCACGATCCTCGCCACCGCGATCGCGATTCCGCTCGGCACGCTGGCCGCGCTCTACAAGGACACCTGGGTCGACCACGTGGTGCGCGTCTTCGCCATTGCCGGGCTCGCGGTCCCCTCGTTCTGGCTCGGCATGCTCCTGATCATGGGGCTGCTGCTGACGTTCAACTGGATTCCCCCGCTCACCTACACGCCCATCTACAAGGATCCGCTCGGCAACCTCGCGCAGCTGATCTGGCCGGCGCTGGCGGTCGGCTACCGCTATTCGGCGGTCGCGGCGCGCATGACGCGATCCACGGTGATCGAGGTGCTGCAGGAAGACTACATCCGCACCGCGCGGGCCAAGGGCGTCTACGAGCGCCTGGTGGTGGCGCGCCATGCGATGCGCAACGCGCTTCTCCCGGTCATCACCGTGATCGGCCTCGAGTTCGCGTTTCTCATCGGCGGCCTCGTGGTGACCGAGCAGGTGTTCAACCTCAACGGCATCGGCAAGCTGTTCGTCCAGACCGTGACGCGCGGCGACTACACCATGGTCCAGGCGCTGGTGATGCTGATCGCGGCCTTCTTCATCGTCATCAACCTGCTGGTCGACCTGCTTTACGCGGCGCTCGACCCGCGGATTCGCTATCGATGAGCGCCGGCCACGCCATTCCCGCCGGCGTCAGCGCCGCACCCGGCCGCGGCCGCCGCCTGCTGCGCGCGACCTGGCGCTTCGCGCGAACCCAGCCGCTCGGTTTCGCCGGCCTCGTCGTCATCTTCCTCATGCTCTTCGCCGGCATCTTCGCGCACGTCGTGGCACCCTACGATCCGCTCGCGGTCGACTACGGCGCGATGCTGTCGGCGCCCTCGGCCGCGCATCTGCTGGGAACCGACGATTTCGGCCGCGACATCTTCTCGCGCGTGATCTACGGGGCGCGCACGGCTCTCGCGATCGGGTTCCTGGCCTCGTTCGCCGGATCGAGCCTCGGCGCGGTCATCGGCGTCGTTTCCGCCTATTTCGGCGGCCGCATCGACATGGCGATCCAGCGGGTGATGGATATCCTGTTGGCCTTCCCGATCATCGTGCTCGCGCTTTCGGTGGTGACGGTGCTCGGGAAGTTCATCGTGCTCGGCCTCAACCTTTATCTCATCGTCGCGATCGCGATTCCGATCGTGCCCAAGGTCGCGCGCGTGGTGCGCGCATCCGCGCTCGGCGTGTGCGTGATGCCCTACATCGACTCGGCGCGCGCGGCCGGCTATTCCCACCGCCGCATCATCTTCCGCCACATCGTTCCCAACGTGGCGGCGCCCTATCTCATCATGCTGACGGCGTTCATGGCGCAGGCCATCCTGCTCGAGGCCTCGCTGTCGTTTCTCGGCCTCGGCGTCACCGAGCCGACCGCCGCCTGGGGCCTGATGCTCTCGGGCTCGTCGGAGCAATTCTACCGCGAAGCGCCGTGGATGATCCTCTTCCCCGGCCTCGCCATCAGCCTCGCCGTGTTCGCGTTCAACCTCTTCGGCGACGCGTTGCGTGACTGGCTCGACCCCAAGTTCAAGGTCTAGCCGCCAAAGGAAAGGCGAGGGAGCCCATGCCGCGCTGCTTGCTGTGATACCGGCGCGCCTTAGTGCCGACCGTCATCCCGACCGGAGCGAGCCGCTCCCTGAGCCTTGTCGAAGGGGCGGCTCGCGAAGTGGAGGGATCGTGCGATGCTGCGGCACGATCCCTCCACTCCGCGGCCGCGCCAAGAGGCGCGGCCGCTCCGGTCGGGATGACGGGTCAAAACAAGGCTCGCGAGTATGACCCGGGCCGCTTGGGTGTGATATATTTGGGTGAGCCTCACGCATAAGAGTGCCGGGGAAGCGGCCATGCCTAGGAGGGGCAACGGCAAGCCTGGGCTGATGCACCTGCTCGAGCGCGCGTACGACAGCGCTTTCGAGCCGCAGCCGTTTGCCAGCCTTCTGCCCGATCTGGCGGCCGCGGTCGGTGCCGACGCGGCGCACATCAATATTCGGGTGCCCGAGATTGGTGGCGAGCTCGCCAGCAGCCACGAGATGCCGGAGCACCTCCTCCGCAGCTACCGCGAGCACCACTGGCGCACCGATGTCTGGTGGCATGCGTCCGTGCGCCAGCGGATCCCGGTCGGGCGGCCATTCACGGGGAACGGCATCGTTCCCTACCGCACCCTCCTCAAGTGCGAGATGTACAACGACGCGTTGCGCGCCTACGGCCTCTTCGACGTTTGCGCCGGCGTCCTCTTCAAGCGCGGCGAGGGCGGGGCCGCGGTCAGCCTCATGCGCGCGCGGGGACGGCCCTTCTATGGCGAGCGCGAGAAGGCGCGGCTCGGCGCCGTCTTGCCGCATATGGCGCGCGCGTTCGAGCTCCGGCTGCAGCTCGGCGCGCTTGCCCGTCAGCGCGACGCGTTCGGCGCCTTCATCGATAGGCGCGACGGCGGAGCCTTACTGGTCGAGCAAGACGGACGCGTCGCGCACATGACGGAGAAGGCGCGCGCCCTGCTCCGGGCGCCCGAGGGACCGCTACAATTGGAGCGCGGACGCCTGAAGGCTCGCGATGCCGCCGCCGACCGCCGCCTGCAAGCGCTGTTCGCCGGCCGGGACGGGATTTCATGCTGGCTGCGGGACGCGATGGTCGTGGAGCTTGGGCGATCCGAAACGCACCCGGCGTATCGTCTCAGGATCCTCGCGACCAAGTTCGCGGGCGGGCTTCTCGCGCTCGCTGGCACCTCGTTTCTCGTCATCGTCGAGACCGCCGGGAATCCGCCGCGCGATGCGGCCGAGCGCACAGCCGCGCGGCACGGCCTCACGCCGGCCGAAACCGAGCTTTTGCGCGAGCTCATCGCGGGGACGACGCTGGCTCAGGCCGCCGAGCGCCTCGCGCGTTCGCGCAACACCGCGCGCAACCAGCTCCAGTCGCTCTTCGCCAAGACCGGCACGCACCGGCAGGGGGAGCTGATCGCGAAGGTGCTGAGGTGCGCCGCTTGACCCGGACCGCTGACAAGCCCGCAACACAGCGCCGCAAGGAGAGCGCGGCGGGCATCATCGAGCGTCTCGGCGGCGAGGCCTACGATGCCGCGCAGGGCGATCTGCCGTGGGAGGCCGCGCTTTCGCGGCTGCGCGATGCGCTGCGCGCCGATGCCGCGACGTTCATCCTCTACGACCCAAGGGCCGGTGCGGGCGGCTACGCGTGCGCGATCGATATCCCGGAAAAGCTGCAGCGCGACTATGCCGACTATTACTGGTCGGTGGACCCTTTCCGGCTTGGAGCGACACGGCTCGGCATCGGCCCCGGGGTCGCCGTCACCGATGCGATGCTCGTGCCCGAGCGCGAGCTGCTCCGCAGCGAAGGATACAACGACGGGATGAAGCCCTATGGCTTTCGCTACCTGCTGGGTGGAGGCCTTTCGCGCGCGGGTGGCGCCGGCGCTGCTCTCAGTCTGATGCGTCTGCGAGCGAGCGGCCCATACGGCGCGGGCGACTGCGCTGCGATGGCGGCATTGTTGCCGCGCTGGCGCCGCGCGGTCTCCCTTCACGCTGCGCTCGCCCCCCTGGCGGGACCTTGGCCGTTGTTCCTTGCGGCCGAAGATGCGGCGGGGCGCGGCGTGGTGGTGATCGACGCTCGCGGGCTTATCGTCGTGGCAAACCGCACCGGCGAACGCCATCTCGCCGCGGCAAGCGGGATCTATACGAGCCGCGGTCGGCTACATGCGCGCGGCGACCGCGCGGATCGCGACTTGGAGCGCGCGATCGCTCTTGCCCGCGATCCCATCGCCCGCGAATCTCCCTTTTGCGTATCAGCGCCGCGCGGCGAGCAGGCGCCGCTTCAGCTTCGCGTGCTACCTGCACCTGCGAGTCGCTTCGGACGAGGCAACTCGCGTGCGGTGCTGGTAATGATCGAGGAACCAACGGCGCCGGCCGTGACGCTCGACGACTTCGCCCGCCGTCACGCTCTGACGCGCGCCGAGCGCGATCTCTTGGAGCAGCTCGTTTGCGGCGTCCGGCTGGTCGACGCCGCGCAACACCTGCAGCGCAGCCACAACACTGCGCGAAACCAGATCCAATCGATCTTCGCCAAGACCGGCACGCATCGCCAGACCGAGCTGGTCCTTCGCGTGCTGAAGCGCGCGCCCACCGCACGCGCGTAGTGCGTTTGCATCATGACGGCGGCCCCGCAGCCGCTACCATCCTCCCGTAGAGGCGATCATTCTGCGACGACACCCGGAGGGGAAAATGCCGCGGATCGTGCTGCAACGCGCGTGCGCGTGCCTGAATGACAGCCTCAGGTTACAGCGCCTGCCGATCCTCATTCTTGGCGCGCTCGTGCTGATCGCTTTGTCAGGGGCGGCCAGCGCCGAGACGCCGTACCCAGGGACGAAGCCAGTCGGCGGCAACAGAACGCTCGACCCGCCGCCCATGCTGAACCCGCCCGATGCGCAGTTTCAGACGCTGTTGCAGCAGATGCATCAGGCGGCCGAATACTGCGACGAGGAAACCTTCGACAAGTTGAGTGCCGAGTATACGTCGCATTCGAGCCGGTACACGGATCAAGTGCAAAAAGCCCTGGGGGGGACGGACATCGGGCCAGCCACCGAGGCGGCCGCGCTCCCACGGAAATATGCGGTCTATCTGACCGGAAAAATGAAGGACTGCGGCAAGTACCGTTACAAGAACTACTTCTTTGCGCAAGGCCTCGACGCGGCGCGGGCGAAGGCGCTTGACGAGAAGGCGGGAAAGAGCGCCAAGGATTGTCAGGAGGCGATAGTCGAGGCCGAACAGAACGCAAAGAACAAGCGCCGCGAAGCGGAGGAGGTGCGGCGGCGCGCGCAAGAGACTCGGAGCGTGCGCATCAAGGCGCAGCGGGAGCGGACCGCCAACGAGCTCGAGGGCGAGGCCGACGCGTGGGAGGCGTTCGCCGCCGATCTCAAGCTGCGCTGTGCCGAGCGCAGTTCCGCAGCGCCGCCGAGCGGCGCCGGCCCCGCGGAAGGCCCTCCCGGACCCCCGCTGCCACGCGCACCGGAGGCGCCGCGCGAGGTGGGCGCCGTGCCGGGGGCCTTGCCCGGTGTCGGCAGGCCGATCGATCTGCGCAATCGTCCGCAATTCGCCATCGGCGGCACGTTCGGCAACGTCAACGTTCCCAGCTTCGGCGCCGGCACGCAGTTCGACGCCGTCCTTGGCCGCGAACGCCAGATCATCTTCAGCCCGCGCAACCTCACCTTCGCCGGTGGCGCGGCGGAGTTCCGCGCGCCCGTCTCTTCGGTCTTCGGCGCGGACGTGCCCTCGCCCTTCAGCCAGATGGCGTTCTACGCCAAGCTCGAAGGGTATTCGTTCTGGGGCGACGAGAGCGGCAGCGTGCCGATCGGCGGCAACAACGTCGCCTACACCTATCTCTTTCCGAACCCTGCCACCGGCACGACCGGCGTTCTGGCCGGCGCGACCGGCCAGGACATCAGCATCAAGGCCAAGGGCGAAGCGATCAAGTTCCGCGCCGGCGCCGAGTGGCAGTTGCCGTTGGGAGACCTGCGGACAGCCTATGCCATCATCTCCGGCGGACTGGCTTTCGACTACACGGATTCGGGCTACGAGATCATGCAACAGAGCCTGTTCTTCCCCGACGTCTCCTCGTGGACCAAACTTCGCATCGACGACTATTTCTTCGCTCCCCACATCGGTGCGGGCGTGAGGTTCGACGACGGCA
>Ga0187892_10000995_pt1 | contig 69322 bp, 50 predicted proteins | sample MA1701073metaG_FD_139345 | JGI IMG/M metagenome (GOLD analysis project Ga0187892, IMG submission 139345) | Bio-ooze microbial communities from a basaltic lava cave in the Kipuka Kanohina Cave System on the Island of Hawaii, USA - MA170107-3 metaG ...
CTGCGGAGGACGTCCCGGTCGACCGCGGGTGCGCTTCGGGTGGAGCCCATCCGACCCGTAGCGCAGCCGCCGCTTCTTGAGTCCGTAGTAGAGGGAGCGCGAGATCCCGAGCTCGCGGCAGGCGGCACTGACGTTGCCCAGTTCCTCGGCGCGAGAGAACACATGCAGGCGAAAGGCGTGTACCTTGTCCTCGAGGGTCATCGAGGCGTCCCCCTTGTTCTCGTTTGGCAACAAGAACGTAGGGGAAAAACCTCTTTGGCCCTCTCCTCTTCCCGCTCAAAGGTGTCTACACCTTTGAGACACAGCGCAGCCTAGATCACGCCGGCGGCCCGCAGGCCCGCGAGCTCCTCCGATCCCAGACCGAGCCAGCCGCCGTAGATCTCGGCGTTGTGGGCGCCGAGCTCGGGCCCCGGGGAGCGGATGCTCCCGGGCGTGGCCCCCAGGCGCGGCGTCGGCGCCACCATCCGGAGCGCCCCCAGCACCGGGTCGGCCACCGCGCACACGCTCCCGCGCGCGGCGACGTGCGGATCGGCCAGGAGCTCCGCCACGTCGTTCACCGGGGCCACGGGGATCCCCGCCGCGAGGAGCTCCGCCTGCGCCGCGCCGGCGTCGCGTTCGGCCAGCCAGCGCGCCACCAGCGCGTCGAGCTCGTCGGCGTGCTCGCGGCGCGCCGGCGCCGTCCCGAAGCGCGCGCGGGCCTCGGGGGTGGCGGCGCCCAGGAGCCCCAGCAGGCGCTCCACCAGCCGATCGGTGGCGGCCGAGAGGGCGAGCCAGTGGCCGTCGCGGCTGCGGTAGAGATTGCGCGGCGCCGTGCCGGGGAGGCGGTTCCCGGTGCGCCGGGGGACGCGCCCGGTCTGGTCGTACTCGGGCACGCCCTGCACCAGGAGCTGGAGGATCGGCTCGTACATGCTCACGTCCACGTGCTGGCCCGCGCCGCCGCGCGCGTCGCGCTGGTAGCAGGCCGCCAGGGCCCCGAAGGCGCCCCACACGGCCGCCAGGAGGTCCCCCAGGGCGAGGGAGGTGAGGAGCGGCGGGCCCCCGGCCTCGCCGGTCATGTGGGTGAGGCCGCCGAACGCCTCGGCCAGCGTGCCGTTCCCGGGCCGGTCGCGGTAGGGGCCCGTGCGCCCGTAGCAGCTCACGCTCACCACGACGAGGCGGGGATTGCGGGCGGCGAGATCCTCGTAGCGGAGCGCCCAGCGCTCCAGGGTGGCGGCGGGCAGGTTCTCCACCACCACGTCGAAGCCGGGCAGGAGCCGCTGGAGGAGCGCCCGCCCCTCGGCGCGGGCCAGGTCCAGGGTGATGGAGCGCTTGTTGCGGGCGGTCACCGCCCAGACGAGCGAGCGCCCCTCCCGGCGCGCCCCCATCTCGCGCAGGGGGTCGCCGGCGGGGGGCTCGAGCTTCACGACCTCGGCGCCCAGGTCCCCGAGCAGCGCGGCCAGCTGGGGCGCCGCGAAGAGCGTGGAGAGGTCGAGGACGCGGAGGCCCGCCAGGGGCCCCGGGGCGGTGCTCATCGTTCTCCGCGGGCGGGGACGCTGGTTGGGTCGTTGACTCGCAGGGGCTGGCCCCAGCGGCGCCGCGGGTCCGCAGCGGGGCAGGTCAACGACTCAACCAACGTCCCCGGTCAGAAGCGGTAGAAGAACCCTGCATGGGAAGAGACGGCCTCGTACTTCTCGAGGCTGCCACCGGGCGCGACGTAGGCCGCGCCCAGGTTCACGCCCCAGCGCGGGTCGACGTAGAAATCGAACCCGCCCCCGAAGCGCCCCACCACGTCGCCGTCGGATACGTCCACGCGGGTCTGGAAGGTGGTGGCGCCCACCGTGATCCTCTTCTTCTGGGTGCGCTCGAGCCGCTGGTAGCCCAGGCCCAGCTCCACGTAGGGCTGGAGCCACCCGGTGAAGGGATAGAGGCGCAGGTTGGCGCTGCCACCCACGCCCTTGATGCCCGTGCGCTGGCTTCCGCCCCCACCGCTCGTCGTCTCGAAGAGCTCGACGTCGTACTCGGCGATCCACTCGACCTCGGCCTCCAGGGCAAAGTGCCGCAGGAACCGGTAGCCGAGCCGGGCGTCGATTCCGAGCGACGGGTCCAGGTGCGACACGAAGTTGCAGGTGCCGCAGGCTACCGTCGGGGTCGTGACGCTCTTCGTCTCGATGCGGTTGTCGACGTGGTTCTCGAAGAGCGGAGTGTGGTAGGCGAAGGCCACCGCCACGAAGGCGCCGTCCCGCCCGTAGTCGGGGGGGGCCGGCGCCGGCGCGTCCTCCTGCGCGCGGGACGCCCCGGCCAGGAGCAGCAGTGCCGGGAGCAGGCCCGCAAGGGCGGTGGCCCTGGACATCGCTGCGGGTACCTCCTCGGAGGCCCGAGGATGCCCTGCACCCGACGGGCGCGTCAACCTCAATCTGGGGGCCACGCCCAGGTCAGACGGCGAGGCCGTAGAAGCGCACGGCGTTCTCGCCCAGGATCTTGCGCTGCGCCCCGGCGTCCAGGCCCGCGATGTGCTCGCGCAGCTGCCGCACCACGTCGAAGGAGGCGTCCAGGTGCGGGTAGTCCGAGGCCCACAGGAAGAAATCGGCGCCGAGGCGCTCCACGACCTGGGCCGTCATGGACTCGTCGGGCTCCGCCGAGATCAGGCACTGGCGGAAGAAGTAGTCGCTGGGCCGGAGCTTCAGGGGGGTCTGGAAGCCCGCGTTCTCGTACTTGTGGTCCAGGCGGTCGAGCCAGGCGGTGATCCAGTTGGAGCCGGCCTCGAGGACGGCGCAGCGCAGGCGCGGATGGCGCTCGAAGAGCCCCAGGGTCAGCATCTGGGTGAAGGCCGCCATCACCTCGATCGCGAGGAAGGCGAAGGCGAAGAGCCCGTCTGCCCCCCCGTCCCGGCTGCGCGCCCACTGGGAGAAGGTCGACTGCTCGCGCGCCACCACGTGGAAGGCGAGGGGCATGTCGAGGTCCTGGAGCGTGGCCCACAGGCGGTCGAAGGCGGGATCGTCCAGCGACCGGCCGCCCCGCGCCGGCAGATCCGGCGAGAGGTAGGCGCCCACGCAGCCCGCCTCGCGGGCCTGCACGGCCTCCGCGGGGACGCCCTCGGGATCCAGCAGAGAGAGGTGCGCCACCGGCTTGAGGCGCGCCCGGTCCGCGCTGCAGAAGTCGACGATGTAGCGGTTGTAGGCCCGGGCGTAGGCGCGGGCGAGGCCCGGGTCGCGCACCGAGCCCTCCCAGCAGATCCCGATCGTGGGGTAGAGGAGCACCGCGTCGATCCCCTCGCGGTCCATCACCGCGAGGCGCGCGTGCGGGTCGTAGCCGCCCGGGGGAGCTCCATCGGCGTAGCGGCGCTCGCCGGGGATCTGGAAGGGCTCCTTCTCGAGCCCGATCCCGCCCAGCGCCCCCAGCCGGCCCTTCAGCATCCGGGTGGGGCGGCCATCGATGAAGAGATTCTCGAAGCCGTCCTCGTCCAGGCCGACCCGGATCGCGCGCTCGCGGTAGGCCGGGTCGATGTAGCGCTCCCAGGTATCGATGGGCTCGAGCACGTGCCCGTCGGCGTCGACGGTGAGCCAGTGTTCGGACGGCATGGGGCTCCCTCCCTTCGAACTTCGCTCGGCTGCGCCTCGCTGCGCGCGCCTGCGGCGCTTGCTCTCGACTCGATCTCCGATCGGCTGCGCCTCGCTGCGCGCGCCTGCGGCTTGCACTACCCCGTAGCGGGGAGCTTCGAGGTGCGCGCCAGCTCGGCGGCCTTCTGCGCCATGTCGAGGACGATGGGGCCGAAGGCCGCGAGCTTCTCGCTCTTCTGCGTGCCGGTCACGTGGCGCGCGTAGCCCCCCTCGAGCACGCAGGCCATCTTGAAGCGCGCCAGCACGACGTAGTAGTCGATCAGGTCCACGGAGAGGCCGCTGCGCTTCGAGTAGAAGTCCAGGAGCTCCGCGCGGGTCGGCATCCCCGTGTAGTCCACGTAGCCGGAGCTGGCGCGGTCCTCGCCGGGATCCGGCCAGCCCATGACGACCCAGGCCAGGTCGACGAGCGGGTCTCCCACCGTCGACATCTCCCAGTCGATGATGGCCGCGAGCCGCGCCGGCGCCCCGTGGCGGAACATCACGTTGGCGAACTGGTAGTCCCCGTGCAGGATGCCGGGCCGGAAGGACTTCGGCGTGTGCCGGCGCAGCCACTCGGCGGCCACGTCGAGGCCGGGGATCTCGCGGATCTTGAAGGTGGAGAGGTGATAGAGCCAGCGGTCCACCTGCCGCTCCAGGTAGCCCTCGGGCTTGCCGAGGCCCTCGAGCCCGCGGGCCTTCCAGTCCACCCGCGACAGCTTCGCGATGCCGTCCACGAGCTGGTAGGCGAGCCCGCTGCGCGCCTCGAGATCCCGGTCGAAGGGCGCCGGCCAGCCCTTGGTGTTCATGGGGGACCAGCCGTCCACCACCTCCATGATGTAGAAGCAGGCGCCGATCACCGAGGGGTCGTCGCACACGGCGAGCGCCTCTGCGTGGGGGACGTCGCTGCCGTTCAGCGCGTGGAGCACCCGGTACTCGCGCAGCATGGTCTCGTTGCGCCCCTTCGGCACCGGGCGCGGGGGCTGGCGCAGGGCCATGGCGTGCCCGCCGCGCCGGAGCTCCAGGAGCTCGTTGGAGGACCCGCCGCTGATGGAGCGCACCTCGAGCGGCTCACCGGAGCCCGGCAGGCCCCGCTCGTCCATCCACTTGCGGAGCTCGTCGGGGTCGATGTGAATGTCGCTGACGCTGGGGTCGCTCACGCGGTCCTCCTGGAGTTCAGTCTTCCGAAAAGCGCGCGGAGATCGCGCGCAGAGCCCCGGCCAGGTCGGCGGCGCCGCCGGGCGGGTCCGGGAGCACGACCGGGCCGCGCTCGCGGCTCGGCAGCAGGATCGTGGCGCGGCCGGGGGTCGTCAGCTCGCCGCGCTGGTTCTCGCCCGAGAGCTCGAGCTCCACCGCCGGGCGGCCACCCGGGGCCAGGAGCTTGCGGGCCACGCTTCCCCGCATCCAGTGCGTGTCCCCCACGAAGTTGAAGCGGCGGAACTCGCAGTCGAGCTTCCAGAGCCAGGCGTCGTCGCCCATCCAGTCGGTGCAGAGGTGGATGAGCCAGCACTCGCGCATGCGGCCGTAGTCGTAGGTCGTGGGGTTGCCCGCCTTCTGGGCGAAGGCCGGGTCCCAGTGGCAGCGCTGCAGGGCATCGGGGACGTTGAGCTCGTCGGGCGCGTAGAAGCGCGGGATGCGCTGGCGGTTCCGGTAGCCCAGGCGGAGCGCCGCCACCCCGTAGAGGCCCATGCCCATGCCCACGTGCCAGCAGATCATGTCCGTCACGGTGAGGGGACCCTTCACGAGGGGGCCCACCGGGTCGCCCTCGCGGACGTCCTCCCAGAAGCGCGGCTCCGCCCCCCGCGCTCTCTCGCTCTCGTACTGGGCATCGATCGCGCGCAGCTGATCCTCCGCGTAGGGCTCGATCCGCAGCTCGCGCTCCTTCCCGCGCGCCCGGGCCTCCTCCCGCTCCGTCCGCACCATGAGCCGGTGCTGGGCCGCGAGGAGCGCCCCCCCCTCCTCGCGGAACGCGCTGGCGGTCCACTCGTGGATCGCCCGCCCCCCGAAACCGCTCGCCTTGTCGAGCACGCCCACCAGGGCGTTGCGGCGGCAGACCCGGCGGCCCGGCCGCAGCGGCGCCCACCACTCGCGGGAGCTCCCCGCGTAGAAGGCGTGGACCCCGCGCAGGGGATCGCCGCGCAGGAGCTCGCGCTGCTCCGCGGGGACCTCCGGCACCTCGTCGACCCCGATCAGCGTATCGCCGCCCACCAGCGCCGGGGGCGCGATCACGCCCTTCCAGCGCGTGGTGCGGGCGTAGCCGGGATCGCACCAGAGGGGATTGTCGTCGCCCAGGGCGTGGGCCACGTGCCGGAAGGCGTCCTCGTTGGGGCACTCGTAGTGCGGCGGCTGCGGGTGCGGCTCGGGGACCCCGATGCGCGCGCGCAGGCGCGCCACGCCCTCGTCGCTGATCCGGGCCTCGCGCCCCCGGTCGCGCCCCTCGCCCGGCATGGCCAGCGCGGTCACCCCGCCTTCCCCGCCGGGCCCGGCGCCGCGGGGCGGAAGAGCGGCAGGGTGATCTCGTCGGACATGCGCCGGAAGGTGACCTCCACGGGCATGCCGATCTCGACCTCGCCGGGCTCGCAGTCGACGAGGTTGCTCAGCATGTGCCAGCCCTCCTCGAGCTCGACGATGGCGACCGCGTAGGGCACCTGGTACTCGGGACGCTGGGGGCGGTGGATCACGGTGAAGCTGTAGACGCGTCCCCGCCCCGTGCTCTCCACCCACTCGAGCGCGTCGCCCTGGCACTCCGTGCAGAAGGGGCGCGGGATGAAGACGTGGGTCCCGCAGCTCGAGCAGCGCTGTACCCGCAGGCGGCCCTCTCGGCAGCCTTCCCAGTGCGGCGCCGAGACGGCGGTCGGGCGCGGCAGCGGGATCCCGGGCCGCGGGGCGCGCAGGCCGCTCACGGCCGCTCCGTCCCGAGCAGCATCACGTCGCAGAAGAGCGCGCCGGCGCCGCCGTTGCTGGTCATCGCCACGCGCGCGCCGGGGACGCGGAGCTCCTCGGGCATGCGCCCCTGGAGCTGCAGCACCGAGCCGATCACCTTCTGGAGGAGCTGGCCCGTGTGGGTGTGGGAGAAGGACAGGAGCCCCCCGCCCGTCACCACCGGGAACTCGCCGCCGATCCGGATCCGCCCCCCCATCACGAAGTCGCCCCCCTCCCCTTCCTTGCAGAACCCATAGGCCTCGAACTGGCGGATCACCTCGAAGGAGAAGGGATCGTAGAACTCGCACACGTCGACGTCCTCGGGCGCGAGGCCGCACTGGGCGAAGCTCCGCTCCGCCGCGCGCCGCCCCACCCAGCCGTAGCGGTCCCAGACCGGCGGCGCCACGTAGGACATGCCCTGCCGCTCCACGGCGCCGCCCAGCACGTAGACGGGCGTCACGGGGAGGTCGCGGGCGCGCTCGACGGAGGTCATCACGAGCCCGCAGCCGCCCTCGGAGTTGATGGCGCAGTCGAGCAGGTGGAAGGGCTCCGCCACCAGGCGCGAGGCCAGCACGTCCTCCGGGGTGACGGTCTTCCCGTAGTGGACGGCCCCGGGGTTGCGGCCGCCGTTGCTGCGGATCGCCGAGGCCACCTCCGCCAGCGCCTCGGGCCGGGTGCCGTAGAGGTGCATGTGGCGGCGGGCGATCAGGGCGAACTCGGCGGCGGTGTAGAGCCCCCAGCACTCGACGAACTCGTGGTCCGGGCGCGTCCAGGGGGAGGTCATGGCGCGCTTGGTGTACTCGCCGGCCTGGGCATCGGCGAGGAGCACCGTGTCGCACTGGCCCGTGGCGATGGCGCAAGCCGCCTCCATCACCGCCTCGACCCCGAGGGTCGAGCCGGTCCAGCAGGGCCGGCCGCCGAAGAGCATGACCGCATCGCGGGGGTTCAGGCGCCGGACCGAGCTCCGCACGTTGAGCCCGTCGACGTCGGAGGTGGCGAGGCCGGCGTCGGCCAGCGCGCCCTGGATCGCCTCGCGCAGGAGCGCGTACTCATCCAGGTCGAGGCGGACGGCCTGCCGCGTGTTGTAGACGCCGACGATGGCGGCCTGATGGAGGGGGCTCTGCGACATGGCTCCGGGGATCCGCCCGACGGCGTGGTAGCCTAGCCTAGCGCGGGCGGGGGCCGCGCACGCGGGTGGTGCGCAGCTCCGGGTCGGCCAGGATCTCCTCCTCGCGGAAGGGGAGCGCCACCCATTCCTTGCGGGAGTACATCCAGGTCTGGTCCGCGTGCCAGGGGGAGGTCGGGTCCAGCGACTGGGAATAGGTCACCAGGGCACGGCTCACGGGGCCCTGCTCCGTGAACTCCATGGCCATCACGAAGCTCGTCCCCGCCTGCACCTCCGGGTACCCCTCGGACCCGCGGAACGGCGCGTCGATCGCGTTGAAGACCCAGGCCCCGGGCCCGCCGTGGATCGGGATCCGCTCGCCGGCGCGCCCCACGGTCTGGAGCGAGCCGAGCGGCGCATCGAGGGCGAGGCCCGCCTCCCGCAGCTTCTTCACCGCGCGGCCCAGGGCCTGGAGCACGCGCGGGTCCTCCCCGTCGAGGCCGCGCGGGGTCGCCAGGGGTTCGGCCGGGTCGAAGGCCACGCGGTAGCGGGCGCCCCCCTCGCGCATGAACTCGCGGAACAGGTGTGCCCCGCGGCTCTCGAGGTCGTCGCGCAGATCCCAGCCCGCGAGGGCCGCGCAGGCCTCCCGCAGGTCCACGCGCGCGCCCTCCTCGAGCCGGACCCCACCGCGCGTCCGGCACAGGGCCACCAGATCGTCGCGCAGGAGCTCGCCGGCGTAGTCGCGGTTGCTGAACATGAGCCCCTGGAGCTGTTCGAGCGTGAAGCCGCGGCCCGGGAGCCCGTCGCGCCCCGCGAGGCGGTCCTGCACCATGTGGATCCCGATGCGCGTGCGCAGGCTGCGCTCGCTGCGCTCGTCCCCCAGCACGCGCGCGTAGCCCTCCAGGGGCTGCGCGGGGTTGCTGAGCCAGTAGCTGCTGTTCGAGTTCGCGACCCAGTCGCGCCGGAAGAGGTGGGGGAGGCGGCCCGGCCCGAAGATGCCCGGCGCTGCCGCGTCCGGGTCGCTCCCCCACTGGCACGCGGAGCGGCTTCCGTCGAGCCCGCCCGGCACCGCGCAGGCCTCGGCCTGGGCGTCGGTCACGTGGGCCACCGGGCCCGGGTCGGCGTAGAGCACCTCGCCGCCGGCGTCGGCGGCGAGGAAGTTGACCGGCCAGCCCTGGTAGCGGTCCAGGATGGCCTTGGCCTCCCGCACCGAGCGCGCCTGCTGGATCTCGAGGATCTCCTCGCTCGTGCGCCAGCCGGAATCCACCTGGCGCAGGGCCCAGGCCGTCTCCTCGGTCCAGCGGTAGGGCTCCCGGTCCATCTCGATCAGCGGACCGAAGTGGGTGGCGTAGAAGGTGTGGCGGCGCTCCCCGAGCCGCCCGTCCCCGGTCCGCACCCGGACCACCACCTCGCGGGCGCTCATGGCGCGGGGTTCGCCGTCGAAGAGGTAGGTGGTGGGGCTCCCGGGCGCGAGGGAGAGCCGGTAGAAGTGGTGCCGGCGCGCGGTGGAGACGGTCCCGTTCCAGGCGAGCCACTCGGTGTGGCCCACGCCCGCGTTGGCGAGCCCCACCGGACTCGCCCCGATCACGTCCAGGCGGCCCGGGATCGTCAGGTGCTTCAAGGTGAAGCGGAAGCTCCCATGCCAGGGCTGATGGGGGTTTCCGAGGAACATGCCGCGCCCGTTCGCGGTGGCCTCGCTGCCGAGCGCGATGGCGTTGCTGCCGAGATCGGCCCCGGCGAGCGCCGCGGCCAGGACCGGCCGCGCGGATTCCGCCGCGTCGGGGGACGCCGGCGGCCCGGGCCGGTGCTCCGCGCCGCGCTCCGGCGGCGCCGCCGCGACGATCGGCCCCGCGAGGGCCGCGGTGAACTGGCTCGTGCGCTGGAGCCGGCGCACGTCGATCTCGCCGATCTCGCCCACCCAGCCGGCGCCGCGGCAGCCCGGGTCCGAGATCTCCCCGACACCGGTGTCGCGCAGGTACTGGTTGTATCCCTCCGCCGCACCGCGCAGGAACTCCAGGTTGTCGCCCGAGAGGCCGGGCTCCAGGGCCTCGCGCCGGTCGATGATCCACTGGTGGAAGAAATCGCTCTCGAGGTTGCCGGCGTCCGGTCCCAGGAAGCGCGAGCGCTCCGCGGCGGCCGTGAGGTAGAGCTCCGCCATCAGGCAGACGTTGTCCTCGGCGCCGGCGTACGCGGCGCCGAAGCCCAGGCTCCCGAAGTCGGCGGCCTTCACGTGGGGGATGCCATGGGCCGTGCGCCGGATCTCCGCCGCGTAGGGGGCCGGGGGCGCTGCGGGCTGCGGGAGCGGGCCGCAGCCCAGCGCGAGTCCGGCCACGGCCGCCGCGACTGGCGCTCGCGCGCCGGCGATCCGCCGCCCCCGCTGTCCCCGCGCCTGCTCCACCCGCGCATCATAGGCGCGCGGCGGCCGCCGGGTAAAGCGCCTCGGCGCCGGTTTTTCGAGTCGGGCGGTGCACTTGGCGGCCCGGGCGCGCACGCCCTGCGCAGGCTCCCCGCGCAGGCAGCGCCGCCCCGCGCCACATCCGAGGCCGTTGCCGCCACTCACTGGGCGAGCGATCCCCGCCGGAGACGCGCGATGACCGACTTCGTCCAGGAGCTCGGCGCAACCGCGCCGCGAACGGCAATGCTGCTGTCCCGTTCCGCCTGGGTGGCCGTCTCCGCCTTCCTGCTGATCGGCCTCTGGACGCTGTGCCTGTGCGGAGTCGAGGCGCTCCAGACCGTGCGCGGGGCCCTGGCGCAGCGCCTCCGCAGGGTCCGCCCCTCCCTGCGCCGCGCGCGCGTCGCCCAGGCCGAGGACGAGATCGAGCGCGCCTTCCTGATCCTCTGCCGGATCCTCAAGCGCAACCCCCAGGACTACGAGGCCTCCCTCGCCATGTGGGAGGTGGCCCGCGACGCGGGCCACCCGGAGCGCGCCGAGCAGGCGATGCTCGCGGCGATCCGCCACGAGCTGGCGAGCGGCGACGGCGATTCCGCCCTGCGCCACTGGCTCGCGCTCCTCGGGAGCGGGTACGAGATCTCGATCGAGCCGGAGCTCCTGGTGCGCCTGGTCGGGCTGCTGCGGGCCGCCAACCAGGAGCGCGCCTGCGCCGCCACCCTGCGCGGCGCCCTGGACGCGGCGGCGGACACGAGAGCCCTGACCGAGCTGGCCCGCGTCTGCGCCGAACTCGACCGCGAGACGGCCGAGGAGGCGGCCTGGCAGGCCCTGAGCCGCCCGGACCTGAAGCCCGCCGCCCGCGGGGCCCTGCTCGAGCTCCTGAAGCGGCTGTATCCCGCCGAGGCGGGGCGCGCCGAGCTCCTGGTCGTGGAAGCGGGCAGCGGGCGCGCCGCCCGGGCCCGGAGCGAAGAGCGGCAGCGGGGCGCGAGGGGCCCCTCCGCCCCGACCGGCGAGCCCGAGCCCGGAGCGGCCCCGGGGCTCGCGGCCAGCCCCCCTGCGCCCGAGCGGCCGGCGCGGATCCTCGAGGCGCTGCCCCTCGAGTTCGACGCGGGGGCACTGCGCGTCGAGGTCCCCGAGGTCGGAAAGAAGCGCGTGCGCTTCTGCGCCGTCGACGCGATCGCGGTGGCAGCGGTCCGGGGGCTCGCCTCCGGGCCCGTCGTGGTGATCGATCTCCTCCTCAACTGGGCGGCCGGCCCCCAGGAGCCGCTCCGGGTCGTGCGCCTGCGCAGCGATCGCTTCAAGGCGAGCCGGTTCGCCCCCGAGGCCGGCTCGAGCCCGGCGGCCCTGCGGACCTTCCTGCGCGAGCTCCTGGCGCGCACCGGCGCGAGACCGCTCCCAGGACGGCTCGCGACGCTCGGGCAGCCCTTCGCCGCCTTCGCGGGCCTCGAGCGCTACCAGAGGGACGTCCTGCGCATCGGCGCGGCCACGGCTCCCGTCGCGCCCGCACCGCCCGCGTAGCGGCCCGGATCCACCCGGCGTCAGCCCCGGATCACGTGGCCGCAGCGGGCGCCGGTGAGCTCCCCGCGCTCGACGGTGAGCGCGCCGTTCACGATCAGCGCCTCGATCCCCTCGGCCCGGGTCGAGACGCGCGGCCCACCCCCCGGGAGGTCGTAGACGAGCTCCGTCTCGCGGGCCGCGACCCGCTCCGGGTCGAAGAGCACGACGTCGGCGAAGCAGCCCGCGCGGAGGACTCCGCGCTCGGGGATCCCGAAGAAGGCCGCCGGCACCTGGGTGAGCTTGCGCACGGCCTGCTCCAGCGGCATCAGCCTCCGCTCGCGGACCCAGCGGCCCAGGAACCAGGTGGTGTAGGCGTGGTCCGCGAGGAGCGTCAAGTGGGCTCCCGCATCCGAGAGGCCGATCATGTAGCCCTCGTCCAGCAGGGTGTCCTTCCGATCCACGTCGGGCGAGAGGCAGTAGCTGAACTGCATGCGCAGGCCGTCCTCGAGGGCCAGGTCGAAGAAGGCGTCGGTGGGATCCTGGCCGCGTCGGGCGGCCAGCTCGGCCACCGTCTTCCCGATCAGGCCGCGGCTCTCGGGCCGCTCGGCCAGGATGATGCGGACGCCCTCCCAGTCGCCCTTGAACAGGCGGTAGCCCTCGAGCTCGCCGTTCACGTCCTCGCGGAAGCGCTTGCGGAACTCCGCGTCGCGGAAGACCTCGGGCAGCTCCGCGCGCGCGGTCCGGGCCACGCGGCCCCAGCAGGGCAGCTGGTCGAAGATCCCCATCTCGTCGAGCCGGAAGTCCATCAGCGACGGTCGGCAGCTGGTCTGGGGCAGGAGCAGGAGCCCCTGCTCCCGGGCCCGCGCCACCGCCCGCTGGCCCTCCGGCGTGACGGCGCCCAGGAAGCTCACGGGCCGTCCGCTGCGCCGGGCTGCCTCGATGCTCACCTTCACGTCGACGAGGTTCTTCGCGGTGATCTCGAAGGCCCCGCGCCCGACCTCGCCGAGAACGGCGGCGAGCGCGAGCACCTCCTCGTCGGAGGCGAAGCGGCTCGGCACGGGCTTCCCATCGCCCCCGATGTGGGTGGGCGCCTGGGAGCTCGAGAAGCCGAGGGCCCCGGCCGCGAGGGCCGCGCGCAGCTCCGCGCGCATGGCCTCGAGCTCCTCCGCGCGGGCCTCGCGCTCGGTGGCCGCCTCGCCCATCGCGTAGTAGCGGAGTGCCGAGTGCCCCACGAGCCCGCCCACGTTGAGGGAGGGCCGCAGGGCCGCCAAGGCGTCCAGGTACTCGGGGAAGGTCTCCCAGTCCCAGCGGATGCCCTCCCGGAGGGCGGCGAGGCTCATCCCCTCCACCCGCTCCAGCATCCGCATGATCCGCTCGCGCCCGTCGGCCCGACAGGGGGCCAGGGTGAAGCCGCAGTTGCCCATCACCACGCTCGTGATCCCGTTCCAGCACGAGGGCGTGAGGGCCGGGTCCCAGCAGATCTGCGCGTCGTAGTGCGTGTGCGGATCGATGAAGCCCGGGGCGACCACGAGGCCCTCGGCGTCGATCTCGCGCCGGCCCGGGCCGGCGCGCCCGCCCACCTGGCGCAGGCGGTCCCCGTCGACGGCCACGTCCCCGGTGCGGCGGGCGGCGCCGCTGCCGTCGACGATCGCCCCGCCGCGGATCACGAGGTCGTGGGCCATGCGAGATCCCTCCCGGGCTGGTTCGAGGTGGCGCCCCTCGAGCGGTCGCGCGCCCGCCATTGTAGGGCAGCCTGCGCGGGTTGACGGCGGGGGACGGGGTATGAGAGAACGGGCCCCACCGGGAGGCGACGTGGCGACGGACGCGTTCGATCTCAGCGGGCGGGTGGCTGTGGTGACCGGCGGGGGCACGGGCATCGGCCTGGCCACGGCCCGCCTCCTGGCGGAGCACGGCGCCGATGTCGCAGTGGCGAGCCGACGCGCCCCGAACCTGGAGAAGGCGGCGGCGGAGGTACGCGAGCGGGGGCGGCGCGCCCTCTCCGTCCCCACCGACGTGCGGGATCCCGCCCAGTGCCAACGCCTGGTCGAGCGCGCCGCCGCCGAGCTCGGCCGGATCGACATCCTGGTGAACAATGCCGGCGGGAGCTGGGCCCGGCCCCTGGAGGAGTGGGACGTCGAGGGCTGGGAGAACATGCTCGCGCTCAACCTGCGCAGCGTCTTCCTGATCTCCCAGGCGGCGGCGCCCCACATGCTGCGCCAGGGCAAGGGCGCCATCGTGAACATCTCCTCCGGGGCCAGCGAGATGGGGCTCCCCTACGTGGCGCCCTACGGCGCCGCGAAGGCCGGGGTCAACAACCTGACGCGAACGCTGGCGGGGGCCTGGGGACCCCGGGGCATCCGGGTCAACTGCATCGCCGTGGGAGCCGTCAAGTCCGAGGGCTTCGTGCGGGCCATGCAGCGCATCGGGCGCGACCCCGACGAGGTGGCCGGGCACTCGAACGCCGTGGGCCGCGCGGGGACGCCCGAGGAGATCGCCTGGCCGATCCTCTTCCTCGCCTCCGACGCCGCGAGCTTCCTGTCCGGCGAGACGATCTACGTGGGCGGCGGTCCGAGGGTCACGGGGTTGCCATGAACCGCATTCTCCTGGAGAAGGCCCGCGCGGGCCTCCCCAAGCGCCTCAACGCCGGCATCCTCCAGGGCGACGGGGGCTTCTGCATCCTGGGCTGGCTGCTCGTGTGCGCGGGCTTCCATCCGATCGCCATCTACGGGAGCACGCACGCCGTGATCGATGCGCACCGGGGCGGGCGTGCCGTCGACGTGGTGGCGCGCGAGTACGGCCTCGCGCCGGAGGCGGTGGCCGACCTCGCGCACCTGAACGACGGGACTCCCGCGGCGCAACGCGTCCAGGCGGTGCGGGAACGCCTCGACGCGCTGCTGGGAGCCGGGTCGTGAGCGGCGGCCGGATCCATGGCGGCGAGGTCTTCGCCCGGGCGCTCGAGCGCGAGGGCGTGCGCACCCTCTTCAGCCTCGGGGGCGGGCACATCGACCCGCTCTGGTGGGCCGCCCCCGGGCGCGGGATCAAGATCGTCCACGTGCGTCACGAGGCTGCCGCAGCCCACTGCGCCGAGGGCTGGGCGCTCGCCACCGGCGAGCCCGGGGTCTGCGCGGTCACGGCGGGGCCGGGCCTCACCAACGCGCTCACCGGCATCGCCACGGCCTGGGCCCAGGGCTCGCCCCTCGTGGTCATCGCCGGCAGCGCGACGCTGCGCGGCGAGGACAGCGGCGAGGTCGAGTTCCTGGATCAACTGGCCCTGGTGCGGCCGGTCACCAAGTGGGCGCGCCGCATCTACCACCTGGATCGGATCCCCGAGTTCGTGGCGGCGGCCTTCCGCGAGGCCCGGGCGGGCCGGCCGGGCCCGGTCTACCTGGAGATCGCCATCGACCTGATCCACTCCGAGGTCCTCGAGTCGGAGCTCGCCTGGCCGGAACGCCTGCCCCCCGAGATCCGCGAGCTCGCGCCGGCCCCCGAGCTCATCGAGCGCGCGGCGCGGGCCCTGGAGGGAGCGGAGCGCCCCGCCCTGGTGGCCGGGAGCGGCGTCTTCTGGTCCGGCGCCGGCGCGGAGCTGCGGGCGCTGGTGGAGGGCGCTGGCCTCCCCTTCGCCACGCGCCAGGCCGCCCGCGGCCTGCTCTCCGACGATCACCCCCTCTCGCTGGGGCGGGACTGGCAGAACCTGGTCTACCAGGCCGACGCGCTCCTGGTGGTGGGAAAGCAGCTCGACCACTTCTTCGGCCTGGGCCAGTTCCACCACCTGCGCGAGCTCGTCCAGATCGACATCCACCCCGGCGAGCTCGGCAAGAACCGCGCGCCGGTGAGCGTGCCCCTCCTGGCCGACGCGCGCCCCGCCCTGCGCGCGCTCGCCGAGCGGCTGCCGCGCCTCAAGACCGACGCCTGGGTGACGCAGCTGCGCAAGCAGGCCGATGAGATTGCCGGGCACCGGGCCGAGCTCGCGGCCCGGGAGCAGGTGCCCATGCATCCGCTGCGGCTCTGCGCGGCGGTGCTGGAGCGGCTGCGCCCGGACGCCACGGTCGTGGGCGACGCGAGCAACATGCTGATGTGGGTGGACGCCGCCCTGCGCGCCCGTCACCCGGGCTGCACGCCCCAGATGGGAAACCTCGGCACGATCGGCCACGGCGTCTGCTACGCGCTGGCTGGAGCCCTGGCGCGGCCCGGCTCCCAGGCGGTCTGGATGGTGGGCGACGGCTCCTTCGGCTTCAACGCCATGGAGCTCGATACGGCGGCGCGCTACGGCGTGCCGCTCGTCGCGATCGTGATGAACAACCTGGGCTGGAGCGCCACCTGGGTCCCCATGGGCCTGCGCCACTACGAGCGATTGGCCCCGGGCTTCGACGGCGTGGGCGAGCTCGTGGAGCGCCCCGAGGAGCTCGGCCCCGCCCTCGACCGCGCCTTCGCCTCGAAGATGCCCAGCGTCGTGAACGTGCTCGTCGACCCGGCCGCCGAATACTTCCCCGGGCGCGCCCTGGGCGCGTAGCGCCGGGCGGCGCGCCGCCTCACCCCACCCCGTCGTACCAGGGGTAGCGCGGCTCCCCCAGGCCGGGCATCTCGAGCGCAGCGCCCACCGTCTCGCGGAAGTGGAGGCGCAGGTCGTCGAGGCTCCAGCCCTCGGGCCGGAAGGCGAAGCGCTCCTCGCGCGGGTGGCGCAAGAGGGCGAGCGTGTCACCGGAGAGGAAGATCACCTGGCCGCTGACCCAGGCCGACTCGTCGCAGAGGAGGTAGACCACGAGGGGCGCGACACTCGCCGCCGCGGGGACGGGCTCGGTCCAGCCCATGCGCTCCACCGAGAAGTCCCAGTGCCAGCGCATGTGGCGGGCGGGCTTGCCGGGGGTCAGCATGGCGGCCGGGTTGATGCAGTTGACGCGCACGCCGTAGGGTGCGAGCTCGAGGGCCCAGCTGAAGCTGGCGCTCACGATGGCGCCCTTGGCGGCGGCGTAGCTGGAGCCGCCCGGCAGCCCGTTCAGCGCCCGGGAGGCCACGCTCACGATGCTGCCGCTCCCCTGCTCCCGCATGGCCCGGGCGGCGTGGTGCACGCAGGCGAAGTGCCCCTTCACGTGCACGTCGAGGGTGCGGTCCAGGTCCTTCTCGCTGAGCTCCCAGATCGGGCCCAGGCGCGTTCGGTGGGCACTCGCCACCAGGCCGTCGATGCGGCCGAAGCGCTCCAGGCAGGTGCCCACGATCCGGGCACCGCCCTCCCAGGACTCGACGGGCGTGCTGTCGACGCGGGCCTCGCCGCCCGCGGCCTCGATCTCCCCCGCCACCGCCTGGGCGCGCTCCGCGTCGAGGTCGTTCACCAGGACCCGCGCGCCCTCCCCGGCCAGGGCCCGGGCATAGGCGCTCCCCAGGACGCCGCCGCCCCCGGTCACCACCACCGCCTTGCCGTCGAGGACGCCCACGCCGCCCCTCCGAAACGCCAGGCGAGTCTACGACCCGTTCGCGCGGCGCGCGCTTCCCCTGGCGGGGCCCTTCCCGTAAGCTCGAGTCGACTCCCCGGCGAGAGGAGCACGCGAGATGCCCGTCCGCTACGGCCTCCAGATCCCGAGCTTCAGCTTCGCGGCGCGGCCCGGCGCGAACGTCTTCGACGTGACGCGCGAGATCGCGCTCCGCGCCGAGGAGCTGGGCTTCGACTCGGTCTGGCTGATGGACCACCTGTTCCAGATCCCGCTGGTCGCGCCGGAGACCGACCCGATCCTCGACTGCTTCAGCGGCCTCGCGGCGCTGGCGTCCGCGACGAATCGCATCCGCCTGGGAACGCTGGTGGCGGCCGCGGGCTTCCGCCCGCCGGCCCTGCTGGCCAAGATGACGGCCACCATCGACGTGATCAGCCGCGGGCGCCTCGTGGTGGGGCTCGGCGCCGGCTGGTGCGAGTGGGAGCACCGGGCCTACGGGCTCGACTTCCCGCCCCTCGGCGTCCGCATGCAGCGGCTCGAGGAGACGCTCCAGATCCTGCGCGCCATGTGGACCGAAGAGCGCGCCACCTTCAAGGGCCGGCACTTCCAGGTCGAGGGCGCGGTGAACAGTCCGAAGCCCGTCCAGCGGCCGCACCCGCCGATCCTGATCGGGGGAAGCGGCGCCCGGGTGACGCTGCGCCTCACGGCTCGCTACGCGCAGGCCCACAACCTGCCGGGCGGCTCGCCCCGCCAGTGCGCCCGCGTGCTGGGACTCCTGCGCGAGCACTGCGAAAGGCTCGGCACCGACTACGGCGCCATCCAGAAGACGCGGCTCACGCCGATCCTCTTCGGGCGGAGCGCCGAGGAGGCAGCGGCCCGGGCGGAACGGCTGCGCCCGGCCGGGGAGACGCCCGAGGGATTCGCCGCCCGCACCCTGGTGGGCACGCCCGAGCAGGTGGCCGAGCGGCTCCAGGCCTTCGTCGACGCAGGCGTCGAGACCTTCCTCACGAGCTTCTACGACGTGGACGAGCTCGATCCGCTGGCCATCCTGATGCAGGAGGTGGCGCCGCGGGTGCGCGCGCCGGGCCCCTGACGAGCGAGGGCAGCGGTCGGATGGACGGCAGGCGGCCCCTCGGGATCATGGTCGTGAACACCCACGTGCGGTTTCCCGACCAGGAGGCGGAGTACGACCGCTGGTACCAGGACGTCCACTTCGCCGACGTGACCGGGCCCGGCATCTTCGTCGAGCCCTGCATGTTCCACAACGCGAGCTCGCCGCCGGCACCGGGGGAGGGGCGCTTCCTGGCCTTCTACGAGTGCTATCGGGAGGATCTCGAGGCCGCGAGCCGGGCCTTCGCGCTGCACGTGGCGACGCTCTGGAGCGAGGAGCGGATCCACGCCGGAACCGCGGGCCGGCTCTTCGGGATCTACCGCCCGCGCGCCTGGCTCTCCCGCGCCGAGCGGCGCCCGCGCTCCCAGAGCCTGCTGGCGGAGCACGTGGACTGCGCGGAGCCGGGCCAGGGCGAGGCGCTCCTGGAGTGGTACGCGCGCGCGCGCCTCCCCGCGGTCCTCGAGCTCGGCCTCCACCACACCGCGTCGCTCTCCGAGCTCCTCTACGGCGCTCAGGCCTTCCACCGCCTGGCCGACGAGCCGGCCCGGGAGGCGGGGCTCGACGCGGACCAGCCCCGCTTCCTGGCCCTCTACGAGTCCGACCGCGGGGACCCGCGCTGGCTCGCCGCCGAGCTCTCGCGCCGACTCGCCGCAGCCCCCCCGCCCGCCTGCGTCCGGCTGCGCCCCGCCTCGAGCTTCTTCCGGGCGAGCCCCTAGCCGCCCGCCGGGCGGTACGGCTCCGCGCGGGCGATCTTCACGCGCTCGCCGCCGCGAAAGCGCACGTCGCTGAAGACGCCGTTCAGGACGGCGCTGCGCTGCAGGTCCCAGGCATTGCCCGCCCTCCGGGCCAGGGCCGCGAGACCCTCGCCGGGGAGGGCCTCCACCACGCGCAGGTGCAGAGCCTCGAAGGAGTGCCCCTCCTCCGGGCCAAGCGGTCGAAAGCTCCGGGCGGTGTTGCGGGCGCGGCCCAGGTAGTCCTCCGCCACGGCGCGGGGCGCCACGCCGGTGAGGCGGTAGAGAACGCCCCGGTAGGGGATCAGCGTCAGCTGAGCCGCCACCGCCCGGCCCTCCCAGCTGCCGTACCCCCCGATGCGATAGGCGTCGAGCGCGCCGATCTTGAGCGGGGCGGCCCGGGCGACCTCGGCCCGGTACTCGCGCGCGAGGCGCGCCGCGAGCTCCTCGGCCGCCTGCTTCGGGTCGCGCGCCGGACCCTCGCTGGTCAGGAAGATCACGGCATCGCCCTTGGGCGAGGTGGCTCCCACGGCGCGGCGGGTGTTCGCGATGCTCCAGCCCTCCGGGAAGGCAAGCTGGAAGCCCAGGTCGGGGTGCAGGAAGCGGCTCCCCAGGATGACGCCTTCCGAGGGGCTCGTGCCGAGCACGAGGCCCTCGATGCGAGCGAGGTGCCGCTCGGCGCGACCGGTCGCCTCGGGCTCGGCGGCGCCCTCGGGCGGGCGCAGCTGGCGCGCGCGCGCGACGGCCGTGGCCACCCGCTCGCCCGTACCGGGATGCGTCTCGAAGAAGCCCGGCAGGCGCGAGGCTCCGGTGCGCAAGGTCTCGACGCGGCCGAGGCGCTCGAGGAACGTCGCGAGGCCCATGGGGTCGTAGCCCGCCGCCGCGGCCAGGCCCTGTCCCCCGTGGTCCGCCTCCCGCTCCTGGTCGCGGCCGTAGGCGGCGAGGGAGGCCCGGCGCTGGATCGGCATGGTGAGAAGCCTCTGCCGGCGCAGCACCTCCTGCTGCGCCGCTGCGTGGCGCGCCGCCGCGTGGACGATCTCGTGGCCCAGCACGTTGGCGAGCTCGTCCTCGGAGTTGGCGAGAGCCAGGAGCCCGCGCGAGACGTAGATGTACCCGCCGGGGAGCGCCAGGGCGTTGGGCTCGAACTGGTCCAGGACGCCGAAGTGGTAGTCGAAGGCGCGCGCGGTGGCGCCGCGCGCGAGCCGGTGTCCCACCTCCTGGACGTAGACGGTGAGTGCCGGGGTCTCGAGCACCCCGAGCTCGGAGGCCACGTCCAGGGCGACGTCGGCTCCGACGCGTTGGTCGTGGTGCTCCGTCGAGAGCACCTGGCGCCCGCCCCGGTCCGGCGCGGGCTCCGGGCTGGCCCCTCCCCCGGCGCAGCCCGAGAGGCAGGCCAGGGCCGCGAGCGCCGCAGCGGTGCGCAGCCGCAATCCGGCCGCTACGGGGCCACCGCCGAGGGACCCGGCGCACGCCCGAAGTTCTGGCGCAGGAACTTGAGGTCGAACGCGTCGATCACCCCGTCGGAGTCGTAGTCCAACGCGGGATCGAAGCCCGGGTCCGCCGACGTCAGCAGGTACGCATCCCGTAGCCGACTGAAGTCTGCGCCGCCCACGCGGCCACTGTCGTCGTAGTCGGGATCGCAGGCGTTGCCGAAACCGTCGGACCCGGCATCGGTCTGGTCCGTATTGGGCGCGTCCATGCAGTTGTCGGAGTCGTCGGGGATCCCGTCCTTGTCCCGGTCGGGGATCGGGCAGCCCGGCTGCCCCGGCACGCAGAGCGCCACGAGCGGCGACGGGATGTTCGAGACCAGGTTCCCCGGATCGCTGGGGATGGGCCCGCGCTGCCCGCTCCCGGTCCCCACCAGCACCGTGCCGTTGATCACGACGGCGCCCGAGGCCACCTGGTCCCCGAAGCCCAGGCCCGGCACGACCAGCCGCTCCGTGCGGTGCCGCTCGGTCCCCGCGTCGCCCTGGGTCTCGAAGAAGCGCAGCTCCGAGCTCAAGAGCGTCCCCGTCATCATGAGGCCCGGAACGGCGCTCGTGGGCGAGAAGCTCGCGTTCTGGCCCGCCGCCACGCCGCTGTCCCAGACCACCGCCCCCGTGTCCATGTCGAGGGCGTGGATCGTCGGGACCTGGGGGTTGAAGATGTCGGAGAAGCTCCCGGGCGCGGTGGAGAAGAAGATGCGCCGGCGGTCCTGGTCGGCGGCGGCGGTCGCGATCACGCCGCCCACGGCGCCGCCGGTCACCACCTGGGTCCTCCAGTAGGGGAGCATGGAGGGGTCCATGTCGTTCCAGCTCACGAGGTTGACCTCGTTCACGCCGTCGCGGTCGATCACCGTGTAGGTGCCGTCCTTGCCGCCGACGCCGACCACGTCCACCAGGGACGCGCCCACCTGGATCGAGAAGAGGTTCGGCACGGCGCCGAAGGCCAGGTCGTCGTTGTCGACCTCGCGGGGCCGCCAGCGCCAGCGCGGCGTCCCGTCGAAGCCGAGCGCGAAGATGGCCTCGTCGTAGGGCGGCATGGGAGGATCCGGCCGGCGGGTATTCGGATCGCTGTCGGTGTCGCAGTTGCTGGACGCGACGTAGAGCGACTGGCGGCTGGTGTCGATGGCGGCCGAGGACCAGACGCTGCCGCAGCCGTTCCGGCTGGCCGGGAAGTCACAGCCCATCCGCGAGCGGAAGCCCGCCGGGAGCCCGAGCTCCGCCTCGCTGTGGTAGCCGTCGAAGCGCCGGATGTCCTCCCCCATGTCCGGCCGGCAGGTCATCCCGCTCTCCAGGTCGAAGAACCAGGCGAGCCGGCCGTCGGCCGCGTCCACCGCGTAGAAGCCACCCTTCCCCACCTCGTCGTCGTCCACGTCCATGCCGAAGAAGAGCTTGCCGTCGGCCACGACTCCCGAGGACTCGATCTGGTTCTGCTCGGCGACGCTGTTCGCCGAGCCGTCCCAGAAGGCGCAGGGATTGGCGCCTCCAAAGGCGCCGCAGCCCGTCCCGGCCGTGAAGCGCCAGACCTCGGCCCCGGTCGCCGCGTCGAGGGAGTACATGGTCTCGCCGGAGGCGATGAAGACGCGCGGGCTCCCGTTCACGTCCTCCACGTGGGGCGAGGCGGCGCCCGGGAAGGAGGCGCCCGGCTGGAGAGCGGTCTGGAAGCTCCAGACCTGGCTCCCGTCGGAGAGGCGCACCGCGTAGACGACCCCTCCGGAGCCGGAGGCGCCCCAGGACTGGAAGTAGACGACCTGGGTGGGTCCCTCGCCGGGGAGATCCACCAATGCCACCGCCGGGGAGCTCGTGACGACGGCGCCCGTCGGGAAGCGCCAGCGCTCGCGCAGGAGGCTCACGTTGTCCGGCGTGAGGATCGACTCCTGGGGGCTGTAGAAGAGCCGGTTCGGTCCCCCCGCGTAGCTCGGCCACTCGCGCCCGGGATCCACCTGGAGGTCGCCGGGCAGGAAGCCGAGCCCGTCGGGAAAGCGCAGGCCCGTGAGGACCGGGAGCGGCGGCTGCGGGTTCCACTTGGAGTCGAAGCGCACCTGCCAGACCTTGCCGTTGTTGCCGGGCTCGAAGGTCATCGGGTCCAGGTCCAGGTCGGCGTAGTAGAGCGTCCCGTCCTCGGCCACCGCCAGGCCGTTCACGTTCCCGGTCCCGAGTCCCGGAGCCACGATGTCGCGCACCATGGCCCCCGTCTTGAGGCTCCACTCCGAGATCTGGCCGGTGAGGACGTTCCCCACGTAGAGGGTCCCCCGCCCGGAGCGCGCGAGCCCCGAGTAGCTGTTGAAGCCCGTGGCGGGAATGAAGCTCGAGCGGTTCACGCGGTCGGCGTCCGCCAGGGGTGCGCCCGTCTCGTCCAGACGCCCGCAGCCGCCCGCCGCATCCGGGCCCGTCGGGAAGGGCGCCACGTACTTGTACACGGTGAACCCCGCCGAGGAGGCCACGTAGACGTTGTCGTTGGCGTCGATGGTGATTCCCGAGGCCGAGCTGATCGCGATGTCGATCTTGCAGAAGTTGGTGCTGGCCGCGTTGGTGTTCGGGTAGTCGCCCGGCGGCCCCGGGAAGACGTCGTAGGGCGGGAACCACATGATGAGCTGGCCCTTGGCCCCGGTGAAGTCCTGGTTCCCGACCTCGGTGGTGAAGAGGATGCCCTGGGAGTTGAAGGCGCAGCCGAAGGGCTCGCCCTGGGGAGCCGCCGCGCTGGGCCAGAGGTAGGTCGCCGTGAGCTTCCCGACCTGGTTGCGGTCGGAGTCGAAGACGCCCCAGCCCGGGGGCGGCGTGGGCTGGCTGGTGTCCTCGCCCAGCAGGTAGCGCCCGCTACCGTCGGGGAGCGCGCAGACGGTGCCGTTCTGGTCGCGGCCCCCGGCGGTCGAACCGGGGCCACCGGGCTCGCCGGGTCCCGCCTGCTCGATGTGGATCTCGTGGAGGAGCTTGGGATTCCCGATGGTGTCGGGGTCGATCCGGCGCAGGCGGTTGTTCTCGGGCCCGTAGAGGAGCTGCTCGCTGGCGGCGGCGGGCAACGCGGTGCAGATGGTCAGGGGGATCGCGAGAGCGAGGACTGCGCGCAGGGGGCCCACTCAGACTCCTCCTCGGTGCCCCCCGCTCAGCCCGGTATTGATAGCATTTCCGGCGCCGGAAAGGGGCGCGGGATCCGCCCGGGAGACCGCGGGAGCGGCCCGGCGAATCCTGGTGCACCCGCCCGGGGCGTCTGATAGGGTGGCCGACAGGAGGGCTCGAGGATGAAGGCCCTGGTCTACGGCGTCGCGCCCGAGAAGATCCCCGTGGCCGACGAGTCGAACCCGCTCCTCGTCGGTCTCTCGAAGACCCCCATGCAGCTCCAGGAGATGCCCGATCCCCGGCCGCTCCGACCGGACTGGGTGGTCGTGAAATCGCGCCTCACCGGGATCTGCGGCTCCGACGCGAAGCAGGTCTTCATGGACTTCGGCGACAACACCGGCACCGCCATGGGCTCCTGGTTCTCCATGCCCCAGGTGCTGGGCCACGAGTACGTGGGCGACGTGGTGGAGCTCGGCCCCCGGGCGCGCGGCCTGCGGGTCGGCCAGCGGGTGGTGCTGAATCCGTGGCTCACCTGCGGCCCGCGGGGCGTCTCGCCCGCCTGCCCCGCCTGCGCAGCCGGCGATCTCAGCCAGTGCTGGTCCTTCGCCGTGGGTCCCATCTCGGCCGGGATCCACACGGGCGTCTGCCGCGACGCGAGCGGCGGCTTCGCCGACTACGTACCGGCCCACGACTCCATGCTCTTCCCCGTCCCCGACGGGATCTCCGACGAGGTCGCGGTCTTCGCCGATCCCTTCGCCGTCTCGCTCCACAGCGTGACGCGCAACCCCCCGCCCCCCGACGGGAAGGTCCTGATCTACGGGGCCGGGGCGCTGGGCACCTGCGCCAACGCCATCGTGCACGCCCTCTACCCGGGGGTGGACGTGGCCGTGGTGGCGCGCTTCCCGACCCAGGTGGCCCTGGCGGAGAAGCTCGGCGCCTCGCTGATCCTCGACCCGGAGGACCGCCTGGCCATCATCGAGCAGGTGACCCGGTGGTCGGGCGGGCAGCTGGTGACCTCGCCCTACGGGCTTCCCATGGCGCACCCGGGCGGCGTCGACGTGGTCTACGACACGATCGGGAAGGCCCAGACCCTGGAGGTCGGAGCCCGCGTGCTCACGAAGCGCGGCACCCTGGTCCAGAGCGGCGTCCACGGCGCGGAGCGCTGGGACACGAGCCCGCTCTACTTCAAGGAGCTTCGCCTCACCGGCTCGAACGCCTTCGGCGTGGAGGAGGTGGAGGGCCGCCGCCAGCACGGGATCCAGCACTACCTGGACCTGGTGAAGGCGGGGCGCATCGATCTGACCGGCATGCTGACGCACACCTTCCGCCTGGAGCAGTGGCGCGAGGCCTTCCTGGCGCTGGCCACCCAGGCCGACTCCGGAGCCATCAAGATCGCCTTCGACTTCCGTTAGGGGCGCCCGGGGTCGCGGCCCGCGCAGGAGCGGGGTCGCCTCGGACCTCCGCCCGGTGCCGGTTCCCGGCTCTGCCGGGTCAAGCGCAGGGCCTGCACGAGCGCGCCGAGCGCCAGGGAGTGGGAGACGAGCTGCGCCGGTAGCAGCAGCGCCTGCGGGGCGAGGTCGCCGAGGAACAGGTACCCATGGCGCAGCTTCGCGGCGAAGTTCTTCGTCGCGACGCGGCCGAGGTCTCCGGCGATCGCGATGCGCTGCGGGTCGACGATCACCGGAAGGGACTGCGACTCGACGTGGGCCTGGAGGCCGACACCGAGCACCCCGTCGACGAGCTTTCCAGCGACCAGCACGACCAGCGCCGGCAGGGGCAGGCCCGGAGCGCGGCCCGCCAGATAGGCGAGGACCAGCAGGGCCAGGGGCTGCAGGCAGATGGGAGCCAGCCCCACCGGGTGAGCCGTCGCAACCACGCCCACCCCAGCCACGACGGTCCAGGCGATGAACGCGGTCCAGAAGGCGGCCCGCCCGCGGTCCAGGCAACCGGCCGCCAGGTCGCTCAGCGCGGCATAGCAGGCCACGAAGGGCGCGCTCAGGCCGAGCATGCCGAAGGCGTTGTTCTGGTAGAAGTAGAACCACTGGTCCCGCAGGCGCGCGATCGGGCTTTCGAGGCCCGCGAAGAGCGGGACCGGCATGCCCCGAAGCGACATCGGCACCAGCGTGGCGTAGACATTGCCCGCGATCACGGACGCGGCCTCCCCGAGCGTTCGTCCCCCGAAGCCCCGGGCCGTCGTGTTGCTGCCAAGGGTCTCCCGGATCCCGAGCAGCCAGACCGACCAGCCGAACCACGCCAGGAGGACGAGCGCCCCCACCCCCGCGACGAGAGCCATCGCGCGCGCGGGCTCGGGGCTTCTGCGCCACACGAAGAGGACGTAGTGCGCGGCCAGGAAGACGAGGTAGGGGCCGGCCGAGTAGTGGGTGATGACTGCGGCGGCCAGGAAGGCGAACGCCGTCGCGAAGCGCCAGGGCTCCGGCTCGCCCCTCGCGCCCCAGGTGCGCAGGTAGAAGGCGATCCCCGACAGCGTGAGGAAGCTCGTGTAGGTGCGCGTCCAGGTGAAGGTGAAGTTCTGGAACACGAACGGGGTGAGCAGCAGCAGGGCGGTCAGCCACCAGGGGCCCAGCCGATGGAGCCGGCGCGCGAGGAGTGCCGCCGGCGGGAAGACCATCAGGTTGCACAGCGCCAGGGCCAGCTGGAAGTGGGGAAACCCGGCGCCGGTCTGGGCCATCAGCCCCGCCGCAAGGGCGTTCAGGAAGGGAGGGCGGGCGCCCAGCGGGTAGAGATCTTCCAGGAACCGCGCCGATGGCGGTCTCTGCTCGAGGAAGAAGATCGCGCGCTCGTAGTGCTCGAACCAGTCTCCATACCAGCTCCCGCCCGAGAAGTGCCGGAGCGTGCTGGCCAGCAGCAGGAGACCCAGGGCAAAGACGCCGAAGGGCGCCAGGGTCGACCGGAGGTCCGGGTCGGCCCACCAGCGCGCCAGCTCCCGCCGTCCGAGGAACAGCCCGACGAGGTTGGCGACCGCGACCAGCCACATCCAGCGGGGAGACCCGTGCGCCAGGGTGATCGCGACCTGCGTCCCGTAGACCGACCCATGGGACACCAGCACGGTCAGCAGCAGCTTCTCCAGGGGCTCCCAGGCCAGCCGGCGAGCGACGAGCACGCCGAGGCCGAGGCTCTCGATCGCCCAGAGCCCCACGAGCAGGAGGAGGCTCGCGGCGCCCGCCGCAGCCTCGGAAGGGAGATCCGGGGGCATCTGCCTCCCAGGCCCCCAGGAGCGCAGGCCGCGGGGCCGCCCTGTCGGGGCGCGCGCCTGGTTGACTCCAGGCGCGAGAATGTTACGCAATTGCCGGCCTGGCGGGCGGGAGGTGACCCGCGCGCGCGGGGAGGCCGCCGTGAAGAGGGATCCCTGGCTCCTCTCCGCCGTCCTGGCGAGCCTGCTCGTCTGCGGGCTCGCCGCGCGCACCCAGCTCGAGCTCGTCAACCCCTACCGCTTCGCCGACCTCGGCCACCAGCTCTTCGACTACGAGCTCACCTGGCGCGGCGGCATCCCCTACCTCGACTTCTGGACCAACTGGTGGGGCCCCGCCTCCTTCTACCTGAACGCGGGGGCCTTTGCGGCCCTCGGTCCGAGCCTCCTCTCCGCGAACCAGCTCCTGGCGCTGGTGATCGCGATCTCGGCGATCGCCCTCTACGCCCTCTCGCGGCGGATCGTCCCCAGACCCCTCGCATTCGCCATCTCCGCCGTGGCGCTCCTCTGGGGAAACCTCACGCTGAATCTCCCCTACAGCGGCTGGTATGCCAACGCGTTCGGCCTCCTCGCGCTCCTCGCCTTCGCGCGGCACCTGGAGTCGGAGCGGCGCGGGCTCGCCTGGCTCGTCGCCACCGGCTTCCTGCTCGGCCTGGCGTTCTCCGCCAAGCAGCACGTCGGGATCCTGAGCCTCGCGGCGATCGCGCTCGCCGCCGCCCTCGGCCCCGCCGCCCCCGCTGGCCCCGCGGCGCCGGAGCCCGCCGGCCGCCCGGCCCCTGCGGCGCGGGCGGCGGGCCGCTCCCGCCGTTCGCCGCTCCTCGCCCGGCTCGCGGCGCCCGCGCTGCTCGTCCCCGGGGCGGTCGTCCTCCCCGGCCTCGTTCTCGCCGAGCGCCTGCGGGCGGGATTGGCACCCGACACCCGGACCCTGCTGCTCTTCGTGCTCCCCGCGCTGGCCGCGAACGCGGTCGCGGGCCTGGCGCTGCGAGAGGGCTTCCGGGCCGGGCGCGGGGAGGCGGAGGGACGCGCCTGGCTGGCCGCGCTGCTCGCCCGGGAGCTGGCGCTCCTCGCCGGATTCGCGCTGGCCGTGGCGCCCTGGGTGGCCTGGTTCTCGAGCCGACTCGGCTGGGGCGACTTCCCGCGGCTTCTCCTGCTGGCCCACCCCCTCCAGGCGACCTTCAAGCGCGCCTACCTCACGATCCTCACCGATCCGCCTTTTCCCCGGGGAAGCGCCGTCTTCCTGACCTCCCTCCTCGTCGCGTGCGCCGCGAGCGCCCTGCTCTTCCGGCTCGCCACCTCGCGCGGGCGCCTCCTCGCGGCGACGGGGGCCTCCGGCGCCCTGGCCCTCGCCTTCCTCCTGCTCGCGCTCCCGATCGGACCGGAGCTCGGCCGGCGGCTCGGATTCCCCTCGGACTTCGATCCGCGGGTCTTCACGCACTGCGAGTCGGCGGAGCTGATCGGGCCGCTCTTCTACACCCCGCTCCTCCTGGGCGGCGCCCTCCTCGCCGGCCTCCTTGCGCGGGGGAGGGGTGCCCCAGCCGCGCGGGTCGGATCGCGGCCGCAGATCCTGCTCTTCGCCCTCGCCGCCTACGCCGCCTACGGCCTCCTGGCCCTGCTCTCCTTCGTCGACCGCGCCCACTTCCAGATGGCGGCCGCCTTCCCCTGGCTTCCGCTCGTCGGCTTCGTCGGGCTCCACGCGCACCGCGCCCTCGCGGGCCGGCTGCCCGAGCCCGGCTTCGCGCCCCGCGGCCGGCGGGGGGGGATCTTGCTGGCGCTGGCCGTGCTCCTCGGGACTCCGTTCGCGGGAAAGGCGCTCTTCATCCTGCACCTGCAGATCGACGCGAACCGCGACTACGCCGCGCGGCAGCGGCCGGCGGGCTCCGCGCCGGCGCCGCTCTTCTCGGAGATCCGCCATCCGAAGGCGCGGGGCGTCCTCGTGAGCCGGGACCTCGCCCGCGTCCTCGAGCGGGTCCTGGCCTGGATCGAGCGCGAGAGCGGCGCGGGGGAGCTCCTCTTCGGCGCGCCCTCGACGACGCTCTTCAACTTCCTGGCCGGCCGCGACTTCCCCTCGAAGTACAGCTACTTCCTCTTCGATGCGCTCTCGGAGCCGGAGCAGGGCGAGCTCCTCGCCGAGCTCCGCGCGCGCCCCCCGAAGCTCCACCTGCTCGACGACTTCTACAACGTGCCGGTCTCGTTCGGGGATCCGGCCGTCCAGAGCACCGAGCGGCAGCGGTTCTCCCGGGACTTCGCGCAGCTCGAGCAGTACCTGGCGCGCCACTTCGAGCCCGAGGGGAGGGTCGAGCGCTTCCACCTCTACCGCCGCCGCGAGGCCGCCCCGTGAGCGTCCCGACCCGCGGCCGGGCGGCGGAGCTCTGGGTCCAGCCCCGCGTCTTCGGGCCCCTGCTCCTCGGGCTCGGGGCGGCGCTCTCGCTGGCGCTCGCGAACCGGGGGCTCATCTCGGCCGACGAGGGCGCGCTGCTCGCCAACGCGGCGCGCATCCTGCGCGGCGGAGTCTACTACCGGGACATCGACGCCTATCCCTTCCCGGCTGCGACCTACCTCCTGGCCGCGGCGATGGCGCTCTTCGGCGAGCGCGCCGAGGTGGGCCGCGCGCTCGCCGCGGTCTTCTACCTCTGCGTCATCGGGAGCCTCTACGCGTGCGCGCTCGAGCTGGTCGAGCGCCGGCGGGCGGCCCTCTTCGGCGTCTCGCTCCTGGGCTTCCGCTTCCTCGCCTGGCCCGCCTTCAATTCCTACACGTACTCGGACCCCGCCTTCGCCGCCGCCTGCCTCGCGCTGGCGCTCTTCCTGCGCGGGAGCCGGCCCGGAGCGGGCCGCGGCGCCTTCTTCGGGGCGGGGCTCGCCATCGGATTCGCCGTGCTCTCCAAGCAGAACCTGGGCCTCTACGCCGGCCTCGCGGGCGCGGCGCTCCTGCTGGCGGGCCCGCGCGCGGCCCCCGGAGGCTCCCGGGCGGCCCCTCCCCGGCGCCTCGCCCGGCTCGCGCTCTTCGCCGCCGGCGCTGCTCTGGCGCTCCTTCCCGCCCTCGCCTACTTCGCGAGCCAGGGCCTCCTGGGCGCGATGCTCTGGAGCGGGCTCGTGCGCCCCTTCACCGGCTACCTGCCCACGAGCGCGGTCTCGTTCTTCCGGGCTCTCTCCTGGTGGGAGCTCGGGTCGCTGCGCGAGGGGGCAGCGCTCCCCTACTTCGTGAATCCCTACTGGGTCATGCTCGTGCGGGGGGCGCTTCCCGGCGCGCCCGGCGCCGCGGGCTGGTGGATCGCCGGAGAGATCTTCGCGCGGGCCTCCTACACGGCGATCCCGGCGGTGCTGCTGGCAGCGGCCCTGCGCCTCTGGCGCGGACACCGGCGCGGTGCGCCGCGGGACTGGCCCTTTCTATCGGTGGCGCTCTTCGCCGCCGCGGCGCTCCTCTCGGCCTTCCCGCGCGCCGACTTCTTCCACGTGGCCAGCGTGGCTCCCCTCGTGACCCTGCTGGCGTTCGCCCTGCGCGCGGGCCACCGGCTCCGCCTCGAGGGGGTGGCGGTCGCTGCCCTCCTCACGGTCTGTGGCCTCGGGCTCGCCCGCTACGCGGCCGGGCTCGAGCACCGCCTCGGGCTCGACCGAGCGCGGCTCTGGGTCGAGCCGGAATGGGCTGGCGTGGAGAGCGTCGCCCGCTACGCGGCCGAGCGGGTGCCCGAGGGCCAGGAGCTCTTCGTCTACGGGCACGAGGCCTACTACTACTTCCTGACCGAGCGCTTCTTCGCCTGGCCCTTCGTGCAGCTCTATCCCGGGCAGGCGGGAGGCGACGGCGGGCGCACCCTCGCCGAGCGGCTTCGCCGCTCGCCGCCCGCGCTCGTGATCCGGGGCCTCCTCGACTGGCCCGGGCTGCCCTCCCTGCCCTCCTACACGCCGGAGCTCTACGGCGATCTCCAGCTCCGCTACGAGCCGGATCCGGAGGTCTACGCGCGCCATCCGGTCGCCGTCCGGCCCCCGCAGGATCACCTCGCCGTCTTGCGGCCCAGCCAGGCGCCGTGAGAACCCCAAGCGGGGACGTTCCTCTCGTTTTTTCGTTTCGGGCGGATGCTCACCTCAGCCGCTCCGGGCATTCCCCCCGAAACGAAAAAACGCAAGGAACGTCCCCCCTGGGCGCGGTATTCTCGCGCCCGATCATGGACTGGCGCGATGCTCGCTGGCTGGGGGCTCTCGCGCTTGCGTTCCTCGGAACGCGCCTGGCCTGGCTCGTCGCGAACGCCGGATCCGCCGCCTACTGGGAGGAGTCCCAGCGCTGGATGGTCGCCCACGAGATCCTGAACGGCCTCCGGCAGCCCCTGCTCTCCTATCAGGCGGACCACTATCAGGGTGGCACGCTGGCGATATCGCTGCTGATCGTGCCGTTCTTTGCGCTACTTGGAGAATCGCTCGTCCACCTCAAGTTCGCCGCACTCCTGACCTCCACTGCGGCACTCTGCGCCCTCTACGGGCTCGCGCGGCTCGGCGCCGGCCGTCCCGCGGCGGTCCTGGCTGCCGTGGGGTACGTAGCCGGGCCACCCCTGGTGGCGTACTGGGGCCTCGTCCCCTTCGGCAGCCACGGCGAGTCGACCCTCTTCACACTGGCCAGCTTCCTCCTGCTGCTGGGCCTCTTGTCCGAGCGCTGGCGCAGCGGACGGGCCTGGTTCGGATTCGGCGTGGTGGCGGGCCTCGGAATCTGGTTCTGCTACACCTCCGCGCTCGGCCTGCTCGCCTGCGCACTGGCCTGGCTGCTGCTCGCCGGCCTGCCGCGGCCCCGCGAGCTCCTGGCCGTCGGGAGCGGCGCGGCGCTCGGTCTCGCCCCCTGGCTCTTCTACAACCTCCGCACCGGGTTCGCCGGCTTCGCGCGAGTGCTCCATTTCCTCGGAATGGGCGATCCCATGGACTTCTGGGAGCCCCAGAGCCTCGGCGAGAGGTTTGCCGCGCTCCTGGCGCGCGATCTGCCCGTCGGCCTGCTGCTCCCCGTCCCGGACACCCTTGCGGCGCCCTCGGGGACGCTCCTCGGTGTCGGATTCGCGTTGCCGCTCTACGTGGGTGCGAGCGCAGGAGCGCTTCGCGCGGCTCGCGCCCTGCGCAGCCCCAGGCAGCGCGAGGCCGCGCGGGCAGGCCGCGGTCCGCTCGAGCTCCTGCTGCTCCTCTACGTCGCGGTCTTCGCGCTCTTCTATGGGATCTCGGCCTTCGTCCCCTCCGCCGAGGAAGGCCCGGTGGCATACCGGCTCTTCCTCCCCCTGGCCGCCGCGCTGCTCTTGCTCGGAGCTGCCTCGGCGGTGGCCGGCTGGGAGCGCGGTGGGTGGCGACGCGCGGCCGCCCTTGCCGGCGGCGCGAGCGCGCTCGCCGCCTCGACCGTGGGCACCGCGCTCCTGGCGTCCCGCCCCCCGGATCCCCGGCAGGAGGTCTCCCTCTCCCGGGGCTACTTCGTGCAGGGCGTTCTGCTGCACCGGAAGTTCGAGGACGACCTGCCCCGGGCACTCGCGTGGACGCCGGGACTATCGGAGGAGGATGCCGATGCGGTGCTGATCGGCATCGGCGTGGGGATGGAGTACCGCTTCGCCAGGGACGGCCGCGTCGAGGCCGTGCGGGAGAGACTCCGCGCTCTGGGCCCGCGGGAGCGCGCGCGGATCCTGATCGGGATCTCGCGCGGCCTGCGCCAGGAGGCCGAAGCCATCGAGGAGCGGCACCGGCGCGGTGCGGAGACCCTTCGCGACCGGACCTCTGCCCCGAACCTGGCGGCCCTCGTGACCCTGGTCCGCTCGGAAGCCGCCGCGATCCCACGGAGCGCCTGGCCGCCCGGGATCGCGCTCACCCACGGACCGGCCCTCCAGTAGCATACGGCGGCGTGAGATCACCCGCAGAGCGCCGCCTCCTCGCCGCCGTCGCCGCCCTCGCCCTCGCCGGCTTCGCCCAGCGCGCCGCGCTGATTCCCGGGCTCGGCTTCCACTCCGACGAGAGCATCTTCGTCGTCACGGCGAGCCAGCCGACGCTGCTCGAGGTGTGGCGGGCGACCCTGGAGAATCCCCACCCGCCGGGGCAGTACTTCCTGCTGCACCTCCTGCTCAGCGCCTCCTGGCAGCCCTGGGTGCTCAAGGGGGCGTCGCTCCTGGCCGGCACCGCGACCATCCCCCTGGCCTTCGCCTTCGGCCTCCGGCTCCTGGGAGCTGCCGGAGGGCTGGCCCTGGCGGTCCTGGTCGCGTTCTCCCCGGGTCTCATCGACCTCTCGGTGGTCGTGCGCAACTACGCCGTGGGCCTCGCCCTGCTCCTCGCCTCCCTCGGAAGCCTGGCGGCCTTCCTGCGCGAGGGGCGCCTCGCCCAGCTGGCGGCCTTCGCCGGATTCGAGCTCCTCGCCGCGACCTTCCACTACGCGTTCCTCGCCGTCTTCCTCGGCTCGAACCTGGTGCTCTTCCTCACCCTGCTCGGGCGGCGGCACCTGCGACTCAGCCTCGCCAGCGCCGCCGCACAGCTCCCCGTCGGGGCGTTCTACCTGTTCTCCTACCTCGCCCACGTCGCTCCGCGCAGCGGCGACTTCGCCGGCCAGGCCGCCACCACCTACGCTGAGCAGCTCTCGGTGGTTCGGCGCGGCGAGTGGCTCCCGGAGCTCCAGGGGTGGCTGCATCCGCTGGCGGGCACCTGCGACTACCTGGGGGGCAGCGCGGGCCCCTGGCTGCTCGCGGCCGCGCTGGCGGGCGGCGCCTGCCTCGCCTGGCGGCGGCGCTGGCCCGCGCTGGGACTCCTGCTCGCGCCACTGCCCTTTTCCTATGGATCCATGCTCGCGGGAGTCTCGCCCCTCGGCGCCGTCCGACACGGCACGTACCTCTTCCCCAGCCTCTTTGGCCTCGCCGCGGCCCTCGTGCAGCATCTCGCAAGCTCGCGACCGGTAACCCGGCGGCGCGGAATCGCGGTCGTGCTCGCCGCGTCTCTCGCGACCCTCGCGCTGATCTACGCGGCTCTCTCGCTGCACCGACAGCTCCGGGGCATTCGGACCGTCAATGGGCTCGTCCCGGGCATCGTCGCGATCACCGGTATCGAGACTCCGACTCGCCTGCGAGACATCCGCGAGGTCGGACGTCTGCTGCGTGAAGAGGTCGGCGAGCACGACCTGGTCCTGGCCTCCTACGCGAGCATCCTGGTGCTGCGCACCCAGCTCGACCCGCAGCCCATGCCCTACGGCCTGCGCGAGCCCGTGAGCTTCCACTACCGCGGGCATGAGATCGTCTACCGACCGGTCGTCGGCTGGAGCTTCTCCGCGGGGCGCCTCGTCGATGCACTCCAGGAGCTCGCACGCGAGCGCGAGCTCCCGGCCAACGCGCGAATCTGGGTGCTGCGCACCGGGTGGGAGCTCTACACGCTCACCCTCGGTGAGCACCTCTCGCTCACCTACCCGCACGTCAGCAACGAGCCGTGGCTCCTCGACCTGCTCAATGAGCGAGGCCAGGCGCTGGCGACCGCGATCGATTCGCGCGTCGCGCTGGGTCTCGAGCGGGTTCCGGACGAGCACGAGAATGGGCTCATGATGCGCCACCTGGAGCGGCGCCTGCGAGTGCCCTGACCTCGCCACGGCGACCGGGCGACGGGCGACTCCTGCCGGGGCGCATCCGAGAAACCAGGCAGATGTGCGGCGTGGCCTCGGTAGCCGAGCTCGGCGACCGCACCTACTTCGGCAAAGCGCGCTGAGGAGGAGCCCTCGGGTCACCCGGTAGACGGCGAGCGCCACGAGCGCAGCTGCCGCGAGCCAGAGCGCGAGCGTCGCGAGACGGACGACCTCGTGGGTGAGGGGCTCCCTCAGGAGCCCGTGGAGGAGCCAGCGCACCAGGAAGGGGAACGGGCCGAAAGCTCCAGACCTCGTCCTGGAGCGCGTAGCCCTGGAGCAGGGGGCGGTCCCCCATCAGGAAGGTGCTCTCGTCGTCGTACGGCTGGAATCGGCTGAAGAAGATCCAGAATCCGACGGCCAGCCGCCCCGGTCTCAAGCGCCAGGATCGCGAGGAGGCCACTGCTCCGCGAGAGGAGGCACGCGGAGGGCCCAGGGGACGTCACGGACTGGCGCACACTCAGGGCGAGAGCCTGCCGGCGGGCGGATTGGAGAAAACGGGCGACTCCTGCCGGGGCGCATCGAACGTGGGCTCGAGAAACCAGTGGAGCTGGGGAATGTCGATCACGAGGGTCAGGTAGATGGCGGCCGCGACTCCGGCCAGGTAGAGCGCGAAGCGCCACTCGGTGTAGAGCCGCTCCGGGCGCTGCGCGGGGGAATCGGCGCGCATCCCGATGCTCAGGTACCAGGAAAATGCGAGCGCGAGCAACGGCAGGCAGAGCAGGAGCTCCACGCGATACTTGAGCAGGAACACCGCGAGAAAGAACGAGGAGCAGCAGGCATAGAAGAAGGCGGAGATGAGGAGGGACTCCTCGGAGTAGAAGCGGAACGCCCGCCGGTAGCGACCCGCGATCTCGCGGGTACCGAGGAATCGAAGCTCCGCGAAGCGCTTCACCGCCATCAGGTAGGCACCCAGCATCCAATACCCGAGGACCAGGCTCGATGGCGGGAACGGAGCGTCCAGGACCGCGTACCACCCCAGGAGCAGGCGGATCGGGTTGTTGATCGACTCGCTCAGCACGTCGATATAGGCGCGATCCTTGGTTCGAAATGGGCGCACGTTGTAGACGACGCCCATCGCGAGGAGGGCGGAGGAGGCCAGGAGCACCCCGGTCGAGGCGGCCGCCGCGAGCGCCAGCCCCGAGGCGCCGAGGATCGCGTACTCGAGATAGACCCAGCGCCGTTGCAGGAATCCCTGCGCAGACGGCCGCATCTGCTTCAACGGGTGATGGCGGTCGAAAGGCGCGTCCAGCCACTCGTTCAACGCGTAGTTCGCCGAGGACACGAGGCAGGCGCTGGCCAGAGCGAGGAGGGCGGAGGTGAGGAAGTCGGAGAGCGCCGTGTTCGAGAGCAGTGCGGCTGCGACCGTGCCGGGGATCACCAGCAGATTCTTGAACCAGTGGCCGAGCCGCGCGATCGCGACGTAGCGGCGGAGCGTCACGGGGCCGCAGCCTTGGGTCGGCACAGCGCGAGCAAGGAGTCCCCCAGGTTGAGCGGCACGGTGATGCGCCGCGCCAGCCCCGGAACGGGCAGACGCAGGCCCCCCGGAAGGTAGGCGCTCACGCGCTCGAGGAGATAGTCGGCGCCGAAGTACCAGGCTGGCCGGGAGATGCCGAGGAGCTCGAAGCCTGCCGCGCGAAGTGCCCTCTGGAGCGTGGCGCGCGAGAAGTAGCCGATGTGCGCCACCCGGAAGTGCCACCAGCGCCGGCCGAGAAGCCGCGCGGCCAGCGAGCCGACGTCGGGGGTCACCACCGCGGCCAGACCCTCGGGGGCGAGGTGTCCAGCGGCCTGCCGGAGCAGCTCCATCGGATCGGAGACGTGCTCGATCACATCGATCAGCGTCACCACGTCGTAGGGCGGTCGGACCGCCGGAGACGGCAGCGTGCCCAGGTGGACGGCCAGGCCCCGACCGGCGGCCCGTTCCTGGAGCCAGCGCGAGGGCTCGATGCCCTCGGCTTCGAAGCCCAGGCTCAGGGCCTCCTCGACGAGCATCCCGCTGCCGGCTCCCACGTCCAGGAGCCGCCCGCCGGGTTTCTCGCGCCGGACGCGCTGAAGGAGCCGCCTCATCTGCAAGCGCCGTTCGCGGCGCCCCTCCTCGTAGGCCGGATCCTCGAGAGCCTCGTAGTACCGGAGCGCGTCGACGAGGTCCGGGCACTCGAGGAAGCCGCACTGCTCGCAGCGATAGATCGCAGCGGTCTGGCCGTAGTGGGCGTCGGTGATGGCGAAGGAGTCGCTGGTGAGCTCGCCGCCGAAGTTCGCGGGCCTCTCGAGCGCCAGGCGCGAGGAGCGACAGATCCAGCAACTGGGGCTCCCCACGCTCACGGACGAGGCCTCTCCGTCATTATACGCGGTGGGAGGCGTCCGAGCGGTCGCTTGGCGCAAGCGCGCCCGGAGGGGATGGGACCCGCCTAGGCCGCGACCTCGAACTCGAGGGGGACCTGGAGGAGGCCGCGGATCACGCCCGAGTGCAGGCGCTTGAGCGGCCCGGCGACGCGGAACTCCGGGAAGCGGGCCAGGATCTCCTCCCAGACCACGCGCGCCTCCAGGCGCGCCAGGCTCGCCCCCAGGCAGAAGTGCGTGCCGAAGCCGAAGGAGAGGTGGCGGTTCGGGGTGCGCGCCACGTCGAAGCGGTCGGGCTCCGGGATGACCCGCTCGTCGCGGTTCGCCGAGGCGATCATCAGGTAGACGCGCTCGCCCCGCCGGAGCTTCTCACCCAGGAAGACCACGTCCTCGGCCATGAACCGCTCGAGTCCCTGCACGGGGGGATCGAAGCGCAGGAACTCCTCCACGGCGACCGGGACGAGGGAGGGGTCCGCGACGAGGCGGGCGAGCTCCTGCGGGTGGCGGTCCAGGTTCACCGCGGCGTTGCAGATGAGGTTCGTGGTGGTCTCGTTCCCCGCCACCAGGAGCAGCACCGCGAAGCCCACCAGCTCGCCGGGGGTGAGCTTGCGCCCTTCGAGCTCGGCGGAGAGCAGCGCGCTCATGAGGTCGTCGCCGGGGCGCCGGCGCTTCGCCTCGAAGGCCCCGGCCAGGTAGACGGCGAGCTCCCGGGCGGCGCTGGCGCCCTCGTAGCCGCCGGCCCCCCCGGTCACGGGGCCCGCCGCCGCCACCATCGCGGTGGAGGTCTCCTTGAACATCTGGTGGTCCTCGGCGGGAACCCCCAGGAGCTCCGCGATCACGGTGGTCGGGAGCGGCGCCGCCAGATCGGCCCACAGGTCGCAGCGCCCCCGCTCGATGAAGGCGTCGATCAGGTCCGTCGCGATGGCGCGGATGCGGGTCTCGAGCTGTGCGATGCGCCGCGGCGTGAAGCCGCGGTTCACCAGGGCGCGCAGATCGTCGTGCCCCGGCGGATCCATCAGGATCATCATCGGCAGGTTGACGCTCGGGTCGCTGGGAGCTCCCTCCGCCAGCGAGCGCACCGAGGAGAAGACGTGGGGCTGGAGCAGCGCCTCGGACACGTCCGCGTGGCGCGCGACGGCCCAGAAGCCGTGCCGCTCGCTGTGGAAGATCGGATAGCGCTCGCGCATCTCCCGGTAGACCGGGTAGGGATCCTCGTGCAGCTCGTGGGAGTGGGGATTGAAGTCGAACATGGAGCTCCAGGGTACCCGAGGCCCCCGGGACCCGCCGCGCCGGGCTCCGTTCGGCCCCCGAACGGAATCGCCGGGCCCGGACCGCGGCTCAGTGCTGGGTGTAGTCGATCTTCCCGGCGCCCTTCACGCCGACGGCGAAGCAGAAGCAGTGGATCGGGGCATTGCCACTCAGCGGTCGCAGGCTGTGCACGGCGTTGGGGGGGATGTGCACCAGATCGCCCTGGCGGATCTCGCGCTCCTCGTCGCCGATCGTCATGAGCCCGCGCCCGGAGGTGACGTAGTAGAACTCGTGGGTGGGATGGGAGTGCGGATCCACGATGCCCCCGGCCGCCACCTCGAACTCGCTCACCAGCTCCAGGAATCCGCCCTCGGTGATCTGCCGCATCTCCTGGGGCTTCACCAGCCACCAGACCGGGACGGTTCCGTTGTGCTCCACGACGGGAGCCACGTCCTCGATGGAGCGCACATCCATGGTCCTTGCCTCCTCGCGCCGATGGCGCAGACTATAGCGAGCCTCCGGAGGGCCATGGCGACCCAGCACCGCTCCGGCCCGAACGCGGCCGAGATCTCGCGCCTGCTCCTCGAGCTCGGCGCCGCCACCGTGGGCGAGGCGGGCGGCGTGCCCATGCACCCGCGCATCAAGCCGGCCTGGCCCGGGGCCGCGCTGGCCGCGCCGGCCTTTCCCGTGCGCTGCGAGGCCGGAGACAACCTGGCCGTGCACGTGGCGGTGGCGCAGGCGCCGCCCGGGAGCGCACTCGTGGTGGACGCCTCGGCGCTCCCCGAGCGCGGCTACTGGGGCGAGGTCCTCACCACCGCGGCCGAGCAGCGCGGGATCCGGGGCCTCGTGATCGACGGCGGCGTGCGCGATGTGGCCGCCCTGGCCGCCCACGGCTTCCCGGTGTTCTCGGCCCTCGTGGCCCTGCCCGGCGCCACCAAGCTGCGCGGCGGATCCATCGGCCAGCCGGTGCTCGTGGGGGGCGTGCGGGTCGCGAGCGGCGACTGGATCGTGGGCGATGCGGACGGGGTGGCGGTGGCGCCCTCCGGTGCCCTGGGCGCGATCCTCGCCGCCGGGCGCGAGCGCGCCGAGAAGGAGCGCGCGATCTTCTCGCGCCTGCGCGCGGGTGGCGTCACGACCGTCGAGATCTTCGGCCTCGACTCCGGCGCCGTGGCGGGCGCGGCGAAGCCGCGCGGCGAGCGGGGCTAGCGGGCCGAGATCCCGGCGCCGCCGGTCGGCCGCCGGGCGCGCCGCGAGGGGAGAGCGTGGAAGAGGCCCTGGTGGAGCTGCGGGGCGTCCGCAAGCACTTCGCGGGCGCCGTGGCCCTGGCCGGCGTGGATCTCCAGGTGCGCGCCGGGGAGGTTCACGCCCTGGTGGGCGAGAACGGCGCGGGAAAATCCACGCTGATGCGCGTGGTGGCGGGCCTGCACGGCGACTACGAGGGCCAGGTCCGCGTCGCCGGCCGCCCGGTCCGTCTCGCGAGCCCCGCCCGGGCCGCCGCCCTGGGCATCGCGCTCGTGCACCAGGAGCTCTCCCTGGTGCCGGAGATGTCGGTGGCCGAGAACGTCTTCCTGGGGCGCGAGCCGCACGGGCGCTGGCCGGGGCTGGTCGACTTCCGCGAGATGGAGCGCCGCGCCGGGGCGCTCCTCGCGGAGCTCGGCGTTCGGCTCCCGGTGCGGGAGAAGGTGGCGCGCCTGGGGGCCGGCGCGCGCCAGCTCGTCGAGATCGCCAAGGGCCTGGCTGCCCAGCCCCGGCTCCTGATCCTCGACGAGCCCACCTCCTCGCTCTCCCGCTCGGAGGCGGGCGAGCTCCTGGCGCGGGTCCGCGCGCTGCGCGCCCGGGGAACCGCCTCGATCTACGTCTCCCACAAGCTCGACGAGGTGCTGGCCGTGGCGGACCGCATCAGCGTCCTGCGCGACGGCGCGCGTGTGGCGACCGGGCCCGCCGCCGAGTGGAGCGAGGAGGCGCTGGTGCGGGCCATGGTGGGCCGCGACCTCTCGCGCCTCTATCCGAGGACGCGGCCGGCCCCCGGCGAGGTCCTGCTGCGCGTCGAAGGGCTCGGCCGGCGCGGGCACTTCAGCGGCGTGAGCTTCGCCCTCCGGCGCGGCGAGGTCCTGGGCCTGGCGGGCCTCGTGGGCGCGGGGCGCAGCGCCGTGGCCCAGGCCCTCTTCGGCCTCCCCCCCGCCGCGGCCGGCGCGATCACCCTCGCGGGGGCGCGGGTCCGCATCCGCGGGCCCGCCGACGCCATGCGGCTCGGGATCGCGCTGCTCCCCGAGGACCGCCGGCGCCAGGGCCTGGTCCCCCACCTCTCCGTGCGCGAGAACGTCTCCCTGGCCTCCCTCGGCGCGCTCTCGCGCCTGCAATGGATGCGTACCGCGCGCGAGCGCGAGGTCGTGGCCGGCATTGCGCAACGCGTGGGGCTCGCCGCCGACGCCGCCGAGCTGCCCGTGCGGTGGCTCTCCGGCGGGAACCAGCAGAAGGTGGTGGTGGCCCGCTGGCTCCTGCGGCGGCCGCGGGTCCTGATCCTCGACGAGCCCACCCGCGGCGTCGACGTGGGCGCCAAGGCGGAGATCCACGCCCTCGTGGACCGGCTCGCCGCCCAGGGGGCCGGGGTCTTGCTGGTGAGCTCCGATCTGCCCGAGGTCCTGGGCCTGTGCGACCGGGTGCTGGTGATGCGCCGCGGCCGGATCGCGACGGAGCTCTCCCGCGAGGAGGCCAGCGAGGAGCGCGTGGTGGCGGCGGCCACCGGAGCCGCGGGCGCCGAGGCCCGGGCCCGGTGAAGCTCCGGCCCGCCGCCGCCCCCCGCGCCGGGACCCGCGAGGCGGGAGCCCCCGCGCCGCGGGGCGGGAGCCGCGCCCTGGCCCTGCGCGAGTACGGCATCTACGCGGCCCTGGCGCTCCTCGTCCTGGGCTTCTCGCTGGCCGCCCCGGCCTTCCGCACGCCGGAGAACCTCTTCCTCGTGCTGCGCCAGGTCTCGGTGAACGGGATCCTGGCCGTGGGCATGACCTTCGTGATCCTGACCGCGGGGATCGACCTCTCGGTGGGCTCGCTCCTCGCCGTGGCGGGCCTCGTCTCGGGTCTCCTGGCGCAGCAGGATCCGACGCCGGTGAGTGTCGCGTTGGCCCTGGCCTCGCCCCTCCTGGTGGGCCTCGCGGGCGGCGCGCTGAACGGCGCGCTCGTGGCCTTTTCGCGGGTGAGCCCCCTCATCGTCACGCTGGGGACCCTCACCGCCTACCGGGGCTTCGCGGTCTGGTTCCGCGTGAACCCGGTCTACGACCTCCAGCCCTGGTACCGCGATCTCGGCCGCCTCGAGCTCGGCCCGCTCCCCCTCCCGGCCCTCGTCTTCCTGGGGGTGGCCGCCCTGGCCGCCCTGGTCCTCTCCCGCACCCGCTTCGGGCGCGAGGTCTACGCGGTGGGCGGGAATGAGGAGGCCGCGCGGGCCGCGGGGATCTCCGTGGCGCGCGTGAAGCTCAGCGTGTACCTGATCAGCGGGCTCTGCGCCGGGCTCGCCGCCCTCGTCTTCACCGCGCGGCTCGGGGCGGCCCAGTCCATCGCCGGCCAGGGCTTCGAGCTCCAGGTCATCGCGGCGGTGGTGGTGGGCGGGACGAGCCTCTTCGGGGGCCGCGGCCGGGTCCACCACACGGTCGTGGGCACGCTCCTGATCGGCGTGCTCTTCAACGGGCTCGTTCTGCTGAACGTCCCGTCGCCGATCCAGCAGATGGTGATCGGCGCGATCATCGTGGGGGCCGTCTGGCTGGACGGAGCCCTGCAGGGGAGGGAGCCGTGACCGAGAGTGGGCATCGGACCCGCACCGCCGTGCGGGCGGCGGCGCTGGCGGCGGCCGCAGCGCTCCTGGCCTGCTCGCCGGAGGGCGCCGCGCCGGCTCCGGGCCGGCCGCCGGGGGCGCGCTACGTCATCGGGGTCTCCTATCAGGCCCTGCGCTTCCCCTTCGTGGCCGCGCTGCAGCGCGCGGCCCAGGGGCGCGCGGAGGAGCTCTCGGTGCGGCTCGTGGAGGCGGATGCCGGGAACGACGCCAGCACCGAGCTCGCCAACGTGGAGAGCCTGCTGGGCCAGGGCATCGACTGCCTGGCCTTCGAGGCCACCAGCCTCGACGCCTCCTCCGCCTCCATCGAGGCCGCCAACGCGAAGGGCGTCCCGGTGGTGCAGTTCAACGGCAAGGCCAACGGCGGCCGCTGGGTGACCTTCGTGGGCTCCGAGCAGTCCGAATCCGGCGACCTCCTGGGCCGCTGGCTCGCCGACTTCCTGCGCGCCTCGGGGCGGGAGAGCGCGCGCGGGATCTACCTGCGCGGCGTCTCGGGGCAGGTCACGGACACGGCGCGCAACGACGCGCTCAAGGCGCGCCTGGCCCGCGAGGGGGTGCAGGGCCGCATCGAGCTCCTCGAGCAGTTCGCGGACTACGACCGGGGCCGGGGCCAGGCGGTGACCGAGTCGCTGCTGGCCTCCCACCCGGACGTGGACTTCATCCTCGCGAACAACGACGACATGATCCTGGGCGCCCTCGAGGCGGTAGAGGTGCGCGGGCTCGGGGGCCGTATCGCGCTGGTGGGCGTGGACGGCCTGCCCGAGGCGCTGGTCCGGATCGCCGAAGGGCGCATCGCGGCCAGCGTCTTCCAGAACCCGGAGGGCCAGGGGGCCGGGGCCGTGCAGGCCTGCGTGGACCACCTCCAGGGCCAGGCCCTCCCCGCCGAGATCCTGATCCCCTTCGAGCTCGTGACCCGGGAGAACGTGGAGCGCATCTCCGCCATCGCCGAGCGCGTCTACGGAAAGAGTTGAGGGAAGCCCACCGGCTCCTCGCGCCGGGCGCCGGCCCGCTGGCGGCGCGGCTGATCCTGGCCCGCGCGCTGCGCGGCTTCGCCGATGGCTTCGTGAGCGTCTTCCTGGCGGCCTACCTCTCGGCCCTGGGCTTCTCGCCGCTCGAGGTGGGCGCGCTGGTGACCGCCGCGCTGCTGGGCTCGGCGGCGCTGACCCTCGCGGTGGGGCTCGCGGCCCACCGCCTCTCGCCGCGCCACGTGCTCCTCGGCGCCAGCGCGCTCATGCTCGCCACGGGCGCGGGCTTCGCCGGCGTCACCGACTTCTGGTGGCTCCTGGCGATCGCCTTCGTCGGGACGCTCAACCCGAGCGCCGGCGACGTGAGCGTCTTCCTCCCCACCGAGCAGGCCCTGCTCAGCTCCGCCGTGCCGGCCCGGGGGCGCACGGCGCTCTTCGCCCGCTACAACCTGGGCGGCGCCCTCCTCGGGGCCCTGGGCGCGCTCGCGAGCGGCCTGCCGGAGCTCCTGGCGGGTCGCCTGGGGCTCGGGCTCGCCCCGGTGCTGCGGGCGAGCTTCGCCGTCTACGCCGCGGCCGCCCTGGGAATCGCGCTCCTCTACCGCGGGCTCCCGGCGCCGGCGGCCGCACCCCGGGCGGGGCCCGCGCCCGCCGGGCTTCCCCCGCGCCCCCTCGCGCGCTCGCGACGGGTCGTGCTCGAGCTCAGCGCGCTCTTCAGCCTCGACTCCTTCGGCGGCGGCTTCGCGGTCCAGTCGCTCCTGGCGCTCTGGCTGTTCCAGCGCTTCGACCTCTCGCTAAGGGCGGCGGGAGGCGTGTTCTTCGCCGCGGGCCTGCTCTCGGGCTTCTCGCAGCTCCTCTCGGCCCGCCTGGCGCGCCGCATCGGGCTGATCCGGACCATGGTCTACACCCACCTCCCCGCCAACGCCTTCCTGATCGCCGCGGGCCTCATGCCGACCGCGCCCTGGGCCGTGACCTTCCTGCTGCTCCGCATGGCGCTCTCGCAGATGGACGTTCCGGCGCGCCAGTCCTTCGTGATGGCCGTGGTGCCGCCGGAGGAGCGGGCCGCGGCCGCGAGCGTGACGAACGTTCCCCGCAGCCTCGCCACCGCGCTGGCTCCGCTGCTCGCCGGTGCTCTCCTCGGCTACTCGTCCTTCGGCTGGCCCCTGATCCTGGGCGGCGCCCTCAAGATCGCCTACGACCTGCTGCTCCTGGCGCGCTTCCGCGCCGCCGAGCCGGCGGAGGAGGAGCCGGGCCGTGGCTAGCCGGAGCCGCGCGCGGCCCGTGCGCCGGTCGGGGCGGGGAGATCCGGAGGACCGCGCGGGGCTGCGCGCCAGCCTCGAGCTGCTGGCCCTGGCAGGGCGAAGCGGGGCGCCCCTCGACGCCGCCTGCGCGCGCTGGATCCGCGAGCGGCGCCCGGCGGCCGCGCTGCGCGTGGCCGCCCTCGCGCGGGCGACGAGCCTGGCGCGCGAGCGCGCCGCCCTCGACTGGTGGATCGAGCGCCGGGCCGCGCCGGCCGCGCGCCGCGACCCGGACCGGGGCCGCCTCCTGGCCGAGCTCGTCCTCGTCGAGGGCTGGAGCGAGGCGCGCATCGCCGCCGCGCTCGGCGGCGCGGGCCGCCGCGGCGGGCTCGCGCCGGACGAGCGGGCGCTGGTGCGGAGGCTCGCCGGGCGGCCGCTCCGAGACCCGGCCCAGCCGCGCGCGGCGCGCCTCGCCTGCCCCGACTGGCTCGAGCCGCTGCTCGCCGCGGGCCTGGGCGAGCGCCTGGAGGGGGAGCTCGAAGCGCTGCGCGCCGAGCCTCCCCTCCACCTGCGCGCAAACGCCCTGCGCGCCGGCCGCGACGAGGCGCGGATGGCGCTCCGCGCCGAGGGCATCGAGGCGGAGCCCACGCCCCTCTCGCCCCTCGGGCTCCGCGTGCGCGGCCGCCCGGAGCTGGCGCGCACGGCCGCGCTGCGGGCCGGCCTCGTGGAGGTGCAGGACGAGGGCGCCCAGCTCGTGGCGCTGCTCGTGGACGCGCGCCCGGGCATGCGCGTCGCCGACCTCTGCGCCGGCGCGGGCGGGAAGACCCTGGCGCTCGCCGCCTGCATGGCGAATCGGGGCCGGCTCCTGGCCACCGACGTGAGTCCGGGTCGCGCGCGCCGGGCGGCCGCCCGGCTGCGGCGCGCCGGCGCCCACAACGTGCAATGGCGCGTGCTGGCCGACGAGCGCGACCCGTGGCTGCGCCGGCGCGCCGGGAGCTTCGATCGCGTGCTCGTGGACGCGCCCTGTAGCGGAGTCGGGAGCTGGCGCCGCGCGCCCGACGCGCGTTGGCGGCTGAAGCCCGCGGACCTCGACGCGCTCCTGGCGCTCCAGGCGCGCCTGCTCGAGAGCGGCGCGCGCCTGCTGCGACCCGGGGGACGCCTCGTCTACGCCACCTGCTCGCTGCTGCCGCCCGAGAACGAGGAACGCGCCCTGGCCTTCCTCGCCGCGCATCCGCGCTTCCGCTGGCTCGACGCCGCCCGGGTCTGGAGCGAGGCGCTGCCCGGCGCCTGCCCGCAGCCCCCCGGCGCGGGGCCGGGCCTCACGCTGAGCCCGGCGCGCCATGGGACCGACGGATTCTTCGTCGCCGTGCTGGAGCGCTCCGCCCCGTAGCGCCGCGCCGTCCCGCGCCTCGCGTCGCGCCGCGCCTAGGGACAGGGGAGCGCGCCGGCGCAGGAGAGCCCCGACGGCCCCGCCGGCTTCCCGAAGAACCGGCGCAGGATGATGAAGTCCCGTCCACCCACCCAGCCGTCGCCGTCGGCATCCGTCTCGGCGCAGTCGGGATCCGGTGCGCACGCAGCGGATGTCCCACAGGCGCCCGGCGACACCCTCGCGCGAAAACAGGAGCGGAAGGTCCTCAAGTCGGAAGCGCCGACGATCCCGTCCTCGTCGACGTCGGGGTCGCAGAGGTTTCCGAACCCATCGCGATTGACGTCGACCTGGGCTGGGTTCGCGAGCTCGACGCAGTTGTCGTGCCGGTCCCCGACTCCGTCCCCATCGGAATCGAACGGATCCGCCAGGGCGATGTCCGCGAGGAGCAGGGAGCCGGACGGGGTCTGATCGAAATCGAACCGGATGGCGTGGACGTCCGAGAGCTGGATCCCGGCGAACGCGGACAGGGGAATGCCGATCGTGTTCAGGAAGGCCTTCGGGAGGATGCCCGGCACCTGCCCGGGTGGGAAGAAGAGCGCTCCGGACCAGTCACTGACCCGCACCGACGCCGGGGTGCCGGTCCCGTCCACCAGCGTCACGCGGAAATCCTGCGCCAGGTTGGCCGGGCTGGTCTCGAAGTTGACGCCGGCGCGGAACTGAAGGGTGGACCAACGGGTGAGGTCCCGCGTCCCGGGTGGGAGGTCGTTCTGGTACCAGGCTGCGTCGGACTCCCAGCGGATGCGAGCCTGGCTCAGCCCCTCCAGTCCGGGCGCTGCGTCGCTCGGCGTGGTGTGCGGCTGCTGCGGCTGCATGGTGCTCGCCGGGTTGGAGGCCAGGCAGTGTTGCGGCTGAGGCCACTCGCCGCCGCAGAGGTCGGGGGGGGAGATCGGCGTTCCATTCGTCAACCCGCTCTGGCTGACGGCGCCGCCCAGATCGTTGGTGACGAGGTGTTGGGATGCATCCCGCAGGCGGTTGACGTCGAGCCGGCGCGCCGGATCGTCGGCCACCTGGTAGGAGAAGTAGAGGTCTTGCGTCAGGGCCGAGGGCGGCGGGGGGTCAGCGCCGGTCAGGAGGGGCAGGAAGCGGGTCTCGCCCCCGAGGTAGGTGCGGAAGAACGCGGCCAGGTAGGCCGTCGTCAGGCCCCGCTGCTGCGCATCCGTGAGGCGCCGATTGCCCGGCACCGTGCCGCAATGGGGATCGTCGAGGCGCTCCTCGGCCCAGTGCGACCAATCGTCCAGCGCGCCGGCCGGGAAGAGTCCCGGGGTCCACACCGTGTTGAAGTAGTTGTGATTGGCCCCCATGGCGTAGAGGACGTGCTTGTTCGCCAGATCGCCCGGCGCGTTGTATCGCGCGTCGTCGAAGAAGTGGACGCCTTGCAGGTCCGTGACGTCGCCATCGCAATAGGGCAGCACCACCTGCACGGGCACGTGGTTGATCACCAGGCGGCTGAAGTCCACCGGGGCGAGGAGCAGGACCGCCCGGATCCGGAACGGAGAGCCCTGGGCCTGGTTCAGCAGGAACTGCCGGACCACGCCCTCCCCGCCCCGCGAGTGTCCCATGGTCCCGACGTTCTGGAGATCCAGCTTGCCCACGAAGGTGGTGCCGAAGGGCGCTCCGCCGGTGGTGTGGAAGGTCTGCCAGAGCTCGAGGTGGTGCTGAAGGAGCTCGGCCCGGGCGAGCATGCCGAAATCCGGGAGGACGCTGCCCTGGATGTTGACGCCATTCGCGCTGATGGAGATCACGACGTAGCCGTGGCTCGCGAGGACCTCCGCCGCGTAGTCGTATCCCGAAAAGCTCGGGATCGGAGACGCTCCGGGGAGGCACGGCCAGGTCATGTAGATCCCGGCGCCGAGGTGGCACGGGTAGTGAAAGCCGTGCAGGAAGAAGACGACGGGAAACGGCCCCCCGGAGAGATCGGAGGGGTGGTGCACCGAGCCGCCCACCTCCACGGCCTGGCGGGGTGCGAAGCCGGACGGGAGGAAGGCCTGGTCGCCGAAGGAGTACTCCACCCGCGTCACGGCCCGGGGTCCCATGGCTCCGGGATCTTCGACCGCGCCGGCGGGCGCCGCCGCGAAGGTGAGAGCGGCCGCCAGGAGGGAGGCGCAGCGCAGGTCCCCCATCAGGGCGCGCGCCCGACCCTGCTCTTGTCGAGCCTCCCGAGATCCCACCCCGGGCCGGCGCCCGGCGCCCCCGGGTCGTGCCCGTAGCCGATGCGCATCGGATCGCCGTCCTTCAGCAGCGCGAAGTCCTCGATCGGAACGACGAAGGTGAGCTCCTGGAGGCTTCCATCGGCGGGGTAGCGGCTGCGCGCGAACCGCGCGTCGCCGATCGCCAGCACCGGGGGCAGTGCGCGCACCAGGAAGGGCTGGGGGCTCGTGACGGTGATTTCGACCGTCGCACCGAGCGCTCGCATCCCGGCGACGGCGCCCGGCTCCTGGGCGCCGCAGACCGCGGCCAGGGCGAACGGGCCCGCCAGGGCCGCGACGGCGAAGGCGATCGCCTTCCCGGGCAGGCGCCGAGAGAGCCCCCCCAACCCCTTCCGCACCCTCCACCACCCCGCCGGTAGCCGGTCGTTCGCTCGGCTCATCATCCTACCGCAGGCCCGCTTCAGCGCAGGCAGCCCCCCCGGCCCGAGAAGGGTTGTGGACGAGAAGCCCGGCGCGTGGCGCCACCCGCTCTGGACACGGATCGAGACATGTCCAATAATATCTTTCGCTCGAGATAGATGGGGATCGCGAGAGAAGAATGCAGCTCACCGTCCGCGAGGCGGCCCGCCTGCTCCGGGTCTCGGAGAAGACGGTGTACCGCTGGATCGCCGGGAGGCAGCTCCCGGCCCACCGGGTCGGGGACCTCTACCGCTTCAACCGCGCCGAGCTCCTCGAGTGGGCCATGGCGAACCGGGTGAACGCCTCCGCGGAGCTCTTCGGCGAGCCCGCCGAGCCGGGCGGCGCGCTCCCGGGCCTGCACGAGGCCCTCGAAGCCGGGGGCATCTCCTATCGCCTCGAGGGCGGCGATCGCGACGCGGTGCTGCGTTCGCTGGTGCGGACGCTGCGCCTGCCCGAGGGCGTCGATGCGGAGCTCGTCTACGAGGTGCTGCGCGCCCGCGAGCTCCTGGGGTCCACCTCCGTCGGCGACGGCGTTGCGATCCCCCACCCCAGGCACCCCCTGGTCCTGCAGGTGACGCGCCCCTCGGTGACCCTCTGCTTCCTCGAGACCCCGATCGACTACGGCGCGCTGGACGGGAAGCCCGTTTCGGCGCTCTTCGCGATCCTGAGCCCCACGGTCCGGACCCACCTGCACCTCCTGGCCCACCTGGCCTTCGCCCTCCACCAGCCCGGCTTCCGCGCCGCGGTGGCCGGGCAGGGGTCGCGCCAGGAGATCCTGCGCGAGGCGGCGCGGGCCGACGGCCAGGCGCGCGTGCCGCGCGAGGGCGCCGAGGCCCCGCGGTGATCCTCTTCGCGCTGGCCCTCCTCGCGCTGGCGGTCGGCGGGGTCGCCGCGCTCCTGGCGAGCCGCCGCCCCCGAGCGGGGACGCGGATCGGCGTCGCGGCCGCAGGGATCGGGGGCGCCCTGGGCCTCGCGCCCGCGCTGGCCGTCCTCGCGGGCGCGGAGCTCGAGCCGGTGGAGCTCCCCTGGAGCGTCCCCGGCGGCCGCCTCGCGCTGGCCATCGACCCGCTCTCGGCCTTCTTCCTGGTCCCGATCTTCGCGCTCTCGGCCGTGGCCGCCCCCTACGGAGCCGCCTATCTGCGCGGGGAGGGTCGCGAGGAGTCCCAGGGAACCGCCTGGCTCTGGTTCCACGCGCTCACGGCGGCCATGGCGCTGGTCGCGACCGCCCAGAACGCGGTGCTCTTCCTGGTGGCCTGGGAGGGAATGGCGCTCGCCTCCACGCTGCTGGTGGGCCTCCAGCACCAGCGCCAGGAGGTCCGGGGCGCCGCCTTCACGTACCTGGTGGCCACGCACCTGGGGAGCGCCTTCCTGATGGCGTTCTTCGCGCTGCTCGGCCGCGAGTCGGGCTCCCTCGACTTCGCGAGCTTCCGGGCGCCGGAGGCCGGCGCCGGGGCGCTCTTCCTGCTGGCGCTCCTGGGCTTCGGCGCCAAGGCGGGGCTCGTCCCCGTGCACGTCTGGCTCCCGGAGGCGCACCCGGCGGCGCCGAGCCACGTCTCGGCGCTCCTCTCGGGCGTGATGATCACGACGGGCCTCTACGGGCTCCTGCGCGCGCTCTTGTGGCTGGGTCCGCCCCCGGCCTGGTGGGGGGCGTCGCTGGTCGGGGTCGGAGCCGTCTCCGCGGTGCTCGGGATCCTCTGGGCGCTGGCCCAGCGCGATCTCAAGCGGCTGCTCGCCTACTCGAGCGTCGAGCACATGGGAATCGCAGTGCTGGGGATCGGCCTGGGTCTGCTCGGAGCGAGCGCCGGCCAGCCCTGGCTCGCCGCGCTGGGCTTCGCCGGCGGCCTCCTGCACGTCTGGAGCCACGCCCTCGCGAAGGGCCTGCTCTTCCTCGGGGCGGGGAGCCTGGCGCGCGCGGCCGGGAGCCCAGACCTGGAGCGGCTGGGCGGCCTGCTCCGGCGCATGCCCTCGACCGGGGTCGCCTTCCTGCTCGGCGCGGCGTCGATCTGCGCGCTTCCCCCGTTCTTCGGCTTCGCGAGCGAGTTCCTGCTCCTCCTGGCCTGCTTCCGAGGGCTCACCGCTCCCGCCGCCCCGACCCTCGCGCTCCTGGCCGCGCTGATCGGCCTCGGCGCGAGCGGAGGCCTCGCGCTCGCCTGCTTCGCGAAGGCCTGCGGCGTGGCCCTTCTCGGCGAGCCGCGCTCGCCCGGCGCGCGGGGCGCGCGGGAGGTGCCCGGCTCCATGCGCGGCCCCGTCTGGCTGCTGGCCGGCGGCTGCGCCCTCCTCGGCGTCGCGAGCCCCCTGGCGCTCGCGGCGGCCTCGGCGACCGCGGTGCTCCTGGCCCGGGATCCACTCGCAGCGGCGGAGCTCGCCCCCGCCGCGGCGCTCCTGTGGCGGGTCGCTGCCGGCGGCGCGGGAGCGCTCGCGCTCGCCGGGCTCCTCCTCGGTCTGAGGCGGCTCCTCTTGCGCGGCCGTCCGGTCGGAGCGGGGCCCACCTGGGATTGCGGCTACGGCGCGCCCACGAGCCGCATGCAGTACACGGCCTCCTCCTTCGCGCAGCCCCTCACCCGCCTCTTCCAGGCAGCGCTGGGAACGGCGTGGCTCGCGTCCCCGTCGCAGGGGATCTTCCCCGGCCCGGCCCGCTTCGCAACGCGCGTCCCCGACCTGGCGCGGGAGCGCCTCTACCGCCGGCTCTTCGCGGGCGTCGAATGGCTCGCCCTGCGGCTCCGCGGGCTCCAGAGCGGGAGCACGCACCAGTACGTCCTCTACCTCGTGCTCGCGACCGCGGCGCTCGTCGCCTGGAAGCTCGGTTGAGCGCCGTGTCCTGGGTCGCGGGCCTCCTCCTGGCCCCGCTCCTGCTGGGGCTCGTGCGCCGCACCCAGGCGCTCTTTGCCGGCCGGACCGGCCCGCCGCTGCTCCAGGCCTACCGCGACCTGTTCAAGCTCTTCGGGAAGGGGGCGGTCATCAGCCACACCGCGACCTGGGTGTTCCGCGCGGGACCGGCCGTGGGGCTCGCCACCGCCGCGGCGGCCCTGGCTCTGCTCCCGGGCGGCGGCCCGGCCCTTTTCGCCTTCCCGGGCGACCCGGTGCTCCTCGTCGCCCTCCTCGCGCTGGCGCGCTTCGCCACGATGCTCGCGGCCCTCGACACGGGCTCGGCCTTCGAAGGCATGGGCGCGAGCCGGGAGGCCGCCTTCTCGGTCTTCGCCGAGCCGGCGCTGCTCTTGTGCCTGGCCTCCCTGGGCCGGGCGACCGGCGAATGGTCGCTCTCGGGGATCTTCGGCTCCCTCACGGCGCGCCTGTGGCTCGAGTCGACGGGCGTGCTCCTGCTCGTGGCGGTGGCGCTCTTCGGCGTCCTCCTGGTGGAGAACGCGCGCATCCCCTTCGACGACCCCGCCACGCACCTCGAGCTCACGATGGTGCACGAGGTCATGGTGCTCGACCACGGCGGCCCGGACCTGGCCTTCCTCGAGCTCGCCGCGGCGTTCAAGCTCTGGATCCTCTCGGGCCTCGTGGCCGGAGTGGTGCTGCCGGTGCACGGCGGAAGCGCCGGGCTCGACGCGCTCGCCCACCTGGGCGGCGTGGCCGCCGTCGGGCTCGCGATCGGCGTGGTGGAGTCGACCATGGCACGGCTGCGGCTCAACCGCGTGCCTCAGATGCTGGTCGGGGTGGGGCTCCTGGCGCTCCTCTCCCTCGCGCTGGGCCCGGACCTCGGGAGCTCCCGGTGAGCGCACTTCCCGCCCTGCTCCTCGTCGCCATCCTGCTCAGCGACTTCCGCCTGCTGGGCGGGAGCCGGCTGGTGGCGCTGATCCGCACCGCCGCCCTCCAGGGCATCCTGCTCGGGATCCTGGCCCTGCTCCTGCACCGCCATGCCCCGGGTCCCGGCGTGGCCCTCCTCGCCGCGGGCGGCATCGCGATCAAGGGGCTCGTGCTTCCCCAGCTCCTGCTCCGCGCGATCCGGCAGGTGGAGATCCGGCGCGAGGTCGAGCCCCTGGTGGGCTACAACGTCTCGCTCCTGCTGGGCGCCCTGGCCCTCGGCGCCGCCAGCGCGTTGGCGCGGGGCCTGCCGCTCCCCGCTCCCACGACCTCCCCGCTCCTCGTGCCGACGGCGTTCTTCACCGTGTCCGTCGGGCTCTTCCTGATCGTGGCGCGCCGCAAGGCGCTGACGCAGGTGTTGGGATACCTCGTCTTCGAGAACGGGATCTACGCCTTCGGCCTCGGGATCGCCGGCGAGCAGCCTCTGCTGGTGGAGCTCGGCGTGCTGCTCGATCTCCTGGTGGGCGTCTTCGTGATGGGCGTGATCGTGTTCCACATCCAGCGCGACTTCGACCACATGGACGTGGATCGCCTGGCGGCGCTGCGCGACGCGGGGGGCCCGGAGCGCGGCGGCGTGGACTCCGCGTGATCCGGGCGCTCGTCCTGCTGCCGGCCCTGGCCGGCTGCGCCGCCTTCGCGTTGCGGCGGCGGCGCCGCCCGCGCGAGGTCCTCCTGGTGGGAACGGCGCTGGCGCACGCAGCCCTGGTGGCGGCGCTGGCCGTGCGGCGACCGGCTCCCGAGCCCGGGGCCTGGCTCGGCCAGGACGCCCTGGGCCTCGTCTTCCTCTCCCTCGTGAGCGCGATCTTCCTGGCAGCCGCGACCTACGCGGTGGGCTACCTGCGGCGCGAGCCGGATCGCCAGCGGCCGGACTTCGAGGAGGGCCTGCTCTTCGCGAACGAGCCCGAGTCGGCCTTCGCGGGCTGCCTGCTCCTCTTCCTCGCCAGCATGACCCTCGTGACCCTGAGCCGGCACCTGGGCCTGCTCTGGGTGGCCGTGGAGGCGACCACGCTGGCCAGCGCCCCGCTGATCTACTTCCACCGCCACCACCGCTCCCTCGAGGCAGCCTGGAAGTACCTGCTGCTCTGCTCGGTGGGGATCGGGCTCGCGTTGCTCGGGAACCTCTTTCTCGCCGTCGCGGCCTCCGGCGCCTTGGGCAGCGGCCCGCCGCTGGTGCTGGACGCGCTCCTGCCCGCGGCGCCGGGCTTCCGTCGCGAGTGGCTCGAGGCCTCGTTCCTGCTCCTCCTCGTGGGCTACGGCACCAAGATGGGCCTGGCCCCCATGCACACCTGGCTCCCCGACGCCCACAGCGAGTCGCCCTCCCTGGTCTCGGCGCTGCTCTCGGGGGCGCTGCTCAACTGCGCCTTCCTCGGCATCCTGCGCTCGCACCAGGTGCTGGCGGCGGCGGGAGCCGCGGAGTTCGCCGCGGGTCCCCTGCGGGCCTTCGGCCTCCTCTCGATGGCTCTGGCGGCCTGCTTCCTGGTGCGCCAGCCGGACTACAAGCGCATGCTCGCCTGGTCGAGCGTGGAGCACATGGGAGTCCTGGCCCTCGGCGTCGGACTCGGCGGCTCGGCGGTGGAGGGCGCGCTGCTCCACGCCGTGAACCACTCCCTCGCCAAGGCCATGCTCTTCCTGCTGGCCGGGAACCTGCTCGCGAGCTTCCTCTCCAAACGCGTGAGCGACGTGCGCGGCGCGCTCCAGGTGGCGCCGGCCTCCGCGGGCCTCTTCCTCGCGGGCTTCCTGGCGATCAGCGGCTCGCCGCCCTTCGGCCCCTTCCTGAGCGAGTTCACCATCCTGCGCGGCGCTCTCGCCGGCGGCCACTTCGCCCTCGCGGGGCTCCTGCTGGCGCTCCTGGCGGTGGCCTTCGTGGCGATGGCCGCGAGCGTCCTGCCCATGGTGTGGGGCCAGGCGCCGCCGGGCCGCGGGCGCGCCCGGGAGCCCGGCTCGTCGCTGGCGCCCCCCGCGCTCCTCGGGCTCGCGGTGCTGACCCTCGGCGTCTACGTCCCCGGGCCCCTGGCGCGCGTGCTGGCGCAGGCCGCCCGGCTCCTGGGGGCCCCGTGAGGCCGCGCGCGGCGCCGCCCCGAGTCGCGCGATGAGCCCGACGCCGTCCCTCCTCCCGGTTCGCAACGGCGCAGCCGTGGCGCGTTCGGACCTGCCGCGCCTCTCGCTCGAGGACCTGCGCGAGGCGCTCGTCTCGGGCGTCGGGCGGGGCGCGCGCGTCGCCGCGCTCTTCGGCGCGCCCGGGGAGGGCGGCGGCGCGGAGCTCACCGCCGTCCTCGCGGAGGACGCCGCGGGCCTCCTGCGGCTCGGCCGGGCCGAGCTCGCCGCGGCGCCCTTTCCGTCGCTCACCCCCCGCTGCCCCGAGCTCCACCTCTTCGAGCGCGAGCTGGCCGAGCAGGCGGGACTGCGCGTCGTGGGTCACCCGGCGCTCCGCCCCGTGCGCGCCGGCGAGGGCTGGACCTCCGCCGCCGACGGCGGCTTCTACCGCGTCGAGGGCGAGGAGGTGCACGAGGTCGCCGTCGGCCCCGTCCACGCCGGCGTGATCGAGCCCGGGCACTTCCGCTTCCAGTGCCACGGCGAGCGCGTGCTGCACCTCGAGATCGCCCTCGGCTACCAGCACCGGGGGGTCGAGCGCGCGCTCCGCGAGGGGCCGGAGAAGCGGCGCATCCACTACGCGGAGACGCTGGCCGGCGATACCACGGTCGGGCACGCCAGCGCCTACTGCCAGGTCCGCGAGGGCCTGGCCGGCGGGCGCGTCCCGCCGCGCGCCCAGGCGCTGCGCGGGGTGGCCCTCGAGCTCGAGCGGCTCGCGAACCACACCGGGGACCTGGGGGCGCTGGCCGGCGACGTGGGCTTCCTCCCCACCGCCTCCTTCTGCGGGCGCCTGCGCGGTGACTTCCTGAACCTCACGGCCGAGCTCTGCGGCAGCCGCTTCGGCCGCGGGCTCCTGCGCCCCGGCGGCGTGCGCTTCGACGTCGAGCCCGCCCGCGCCGCCCGCATGTCCGAGCGCCTCGAGCTCGCCCTGCGCGACCTCGCGCCGAGCGTCGATCTCCTCTGGGACACCCCCTCGGTCCTGGCGCGCTTCGAGGGCGCGGGGGCGCTCGATGCCGCGACGGCCCGCGCCCTCGGCCTGGTGGGGCCCGCGGCGCGCGCCTGCGGGCTCGAGCGGGACGCGCGCGCGAACTTTCCCAGCGGGATCTACCAGTTCGCCCAGATTCCCGTCTCCACCTGGCGGACCGGGGACGTCTTTGCGCGCGCCACCGTGCGCTGGCTCGAGATCCAGCGCTCGGCCGCCTTCGTCCGCGACCGCCTGGCGCAGCTCCCCCAGGGCCCCGTGGGCGAGCCCTGTGGGTCGCCCGGCGCGGACCTTTTCTGCGCGGCGCTGGTGGAGGGCTGGCGCGGCGAGGTCTGTCACGTCGCGATCACCGGGCCGGGCGGCGAGCTCGCCGCCTACAAGGTCGTGGATCCCTCGTTCCACAACTGGCCCGGACTGGCCCACGCGCTGCGCGGCCAGGCGATCTCCGACTTCCCCCTCTGCAACAAGAGCTTCAACCTCTCCTATTGCGGGTTCGACCTGTGAGCTCGCCCGGGAGGCCCGGGACCACCCATGTGGAAGATCCTCCAGAGCCGCCTCCAGCAAGGCCACCGCACGCTCGCGTACCCCGACGCGCCGGCGCACCTTCCCGACCGGCTGCGCGGCGCCCCGGAGCTCGACTTCTCGCGCTGCCGCGAGGGCTGCCGGGCCTGCATCGAGGCCTGCCCCACCGGTGCCCTCGACGCCGACGCGGGGGGGCCGCGCCTCGACCTCGGGCGCTGCCTCTTCTGCACCGATTGCGTGGACGCCTGCCCCGAGGGCGCCATCGCCTTCTCCGGCGATCCGCGTCTGGCCACCCGGGCGCGCGAGGAACTGGTGCTCCGGGGCGGAGCGGTCCCGCTCGCCCGCGCCCTGGAGGGAAAGGCCCTCCGGCTCTTCGGCCGCTCGCTCCGGCTGCGCCAGGTGAGCGCGGGCGGCTGCAACGGATGCGAGGCCGACGTGAACGTGCTCTCGACCGTGGTCTTCGACCTCGCGCGCTTCGGGATCCAGTTCGTGGCCTCTCCGCGCCACGCCGACGGCCTGCTCGTGACCGGGGCCCTGAGCCGGAACATGGAGCTCGCGGTGCGCAAGACCTGGGCGGCGGTGCCGGAGCCCCGCCTCGTGATCGCCGTGGGCGCCTGCGCCATCTCGGGCGGCCCCTACGTGGACCACCCGGAGGTCCTGAACGGCGCGGGCGCGCTGCTGCCGGTGGACCTCTACGTGCCCGGCTGCCCGCCCCACCCGCTCACGATCCTGGACGGCCTGCTGCGCCTGCTCGGCCGCCTGGAGCGGGACCCGCTTCAGGGCTCGCAGCGGTGGGAGAAGACCCGATCGGCCCGCCAGGAGTGATGCGCGCCGTCGAGCCTCAGGTGGCGCGAGAGGGCGATGAGATCGAGGGAGACGAGCCCGCGCTCCGGGGGCGCGTCGGCGTTCCATTGGCGACAGAGCCAACGCGCGTAGCCGAGCTTCAGCGACTCGCTCACCACCCTCCAGCGCAGCATGAACTGGCTCTGCCGGAAGTGGTAGTCGGACTGGATGGCCCGCACGACCTGCCAGGCCTCTCCCGGTCCCTCGTCGGCGAGCGATACGCGGCGTCCATCGCGGGTGATCCCGAGGAAGTCGTAGCGGATCTCCACGCGGCGCGGAGCCGCGTACATCCTCCAGTTCTGGTCGAGCTTGATGGGCGCGCCCGGGGCGAGGAACCAGTGCGGGAGCGCGATGCGCTCCACCCGGCTCGCGACGTTCACGATCAGGACCCAGGCGAGCGCTGCGAGCAGGAAGGCGTCCCGGGCGCGCGCGAGGGGCCCGGCCCGCGCCGGCGCGGCGGCTCGGGGCTCCGCCCTCGGGCCCTGCCAGCGCTCTGGAAGCCGCTCCCAGAACCAGCCGGGCAGGAGCCCGGCCAGCCCCGCGACGCTCGTGAGCGGGAAGAGCCAGACCCAGATGGTGAGCCCGATGCCGACCTGGAGCGCCATCAGGCTCGCACAGACGAGGGTGCGGATCGGCCCGTTCCAGAGCGGGCAGAAGAGGAGCAGGGGGCCCACGAGCTCGACGGTGAGGACGCCGAAGCTGAGGACCCGCAAGAGCTCGGGGAAGCGGGCCACGACGTAGGCCAAGGGCTGGGCGAAGGCCGGGTCCACCACGGCCCAGCGCAGGGCATTCCCGTAGACCCACCAGCGGGGCCCCGACTTCGCCAGCCCCGCGAAGAAGTAGATCACGGCGACCTGGGTCAGGAGTGCCGCGCTCGCCGCCGAGGCGTGGAGAGGCGCTCGCCTCGCGCGCTCCTGCCGCCGGCGGGCGTCGATCGAGAACCGTTCGCCGAGTGGGAGGAAGAGGCTCCAGAAGAGCAGGATGCGCAGCTCGTTGCTCCCTCCGTCCACGACGAAGGGGTGGCGGAAGTGCAGCGAGACCAGCAGCACCCAGGAGGCGATGCCGGCGATCCGCGTGCGGTAGCCCACCAGGAGCAGGACGGCGAAGACGAGGGCAATCCCGAAGAGCAGAGCCTGGTAGCCGACCGCTCCGGAGAGCGAGTGCAGAGCGAAGAGCGCGACGTCGGGATGCGCCTCGCGGAGGAGCGCCCGGGGAAGGATCCCGGCATCGCTGTAATGCGCCTCGAGGAAGCGCGCGCGGTAGAGCAGGTCGAGGACGAGACTCAGGCCGAGCCCGATCCGGAGCAGCGCGAGGGAGCGGAGATCGAGGCCCAGCACCTCCTGCGGGCTCGAGAGCAGGCGGCGCCAGGAGGCGGATCGCATCGGCGCCTCAGGGTAGCCGACCGTGCGGCCCGCGCTCAGAGATCGACTCGCAGCGCGCCGGGCACTCGAGGACCCGGCGACTTGAAAGGCGCCCCGGGAGCGGGCACCCTCGCCCGCGGCGACCATGCAGCGCGAAGGCTATCGCGTCACGGCGGTCTTCGAAGAACGCCACTGGTGGTTCCGGGCCCGTCGCGATCTCGTCCTGCGCCAGGTGGAGCGCGCCCTTGGCGAGGCGGGGGCTACGACCGGCGCGGCGCGCATCCTCGACTACGGCTGCGGCACCGGCTTCAACCTGCCCTTTCTCGCCCGCTACGGCGAGGCCTGGGGAGCGGACGTGGCGACCCAGCACGGGGCCGAGTTCCGGCGGGCGCCCGAGGAGCGCTTCATCGACCTGGACGGCGACCTCGCGCCGCACAAGGGCCGCTTCGACCTGCTGACCGCGCTGGACGTGCTCGAGCACCTGGACGACGACGCCGCGGGGCTCGGGGCCATGCGGGACTGGCTGCGCCCCGGCGGCCAGATCGTGCTGACGGTACCCGCCTACCGCTGGCTCTGGAGCGGCGAGGACGTGATCAGCGAGCACCGACGCCGCTACACGCGGCGCGGCCTGCGAGGCGTCTGCCAGCGCGCAGGCCTCGAGCTGCGCTTCCTCTCGTACTTCAACCTCGCCATCCTGCCGGCGGCGGCGGCGGCGATCTGGTGGGAGCGGCTGCGCCACCGGGGCGCGCCGCCGCGCAGCAATCTGCGCGAGCTGCCGGCCCGCGCGAACGAATGGCTCTACCGCGCCGTCGCCGGGGAGGCGCGCCGGGTGGGCGACGAGCGCCTGCGCCTGCCCGCCGGGGCGAGCCTCGTCGCGCGCTGCTCCGCCGCCTGAGCAGCCGCGCCGGGGAGCGCGGGGAGAGCCATCACGGGCACGACGCGGGCGCGGGAAGACCGCGTGGGGCGGCACGGGGCCCCGGCGCCGGAGGCGCGGCGGCGAGAAAGTCCGCGAGCCCCAGGCACCGCACGACGTCGATCCCGGGCAGCGCAGCCAGGGGATCCCCGGGCCGCCGATCCGCGTAGGTGACGATCACCGCGCCGCCCCGGATCTCGATCCCGCGCGGCGCGACCCGATCCCCCAGGAGCACCGCCCTGGTCCCCGCGTACGCTCCCTCCCGGCGAAGGGCGGCCGCCGCGTAGAGGAAGGTTCCGCTCCCGCCGGAATCCTGGAGCAGAAACAGGGCCGCGTCCGGCTCGCCGTCGCCGTCGAGATCGCCGTAGGCGGGCTCGCCGAAGGCGCGGGTTGCGATCCGGCTCGCCGAGCCGGGCAGGATCTCCGCCTCCGACTGGCCCCGCCGGAGGGAGACCTCCCGGTCCTCGACCGCGTAGGTCGCGTTCCGGGGATCCGTCGCGATCTCCCCCCCCGCGACCCTGCCGATCCGGTGGGGCCGGGAGGAGAACCTCATCGTGCCGCTGTCGAACTGGAGGTCGAGGAAGAGCTCCCCGTTTCGGATGAAATGGATCGCGGCCGCACCGAGCTGGGCTGCGAAGACATCCCCCAGGGAGGGCTCCGGGCAGGCCATCCGCGTCGAAGGACCCAGGCGGATCGCGAGGGAGCTTCCGTCGAGCCGATAGCTGCCGCCCGCCTGGTTGCAATCGACCCGCACCGAGACGCTCCCCTCCTCCGCGAACTGCAGGGTGTAACGACCGGGATCGTCGGGCGCGAAGCGCGAGTCGTCGCCGGCGAGGGTCTCCTCCCAGCGCCAGACCGGGCCGACCAGGGGGAGCGCGGGGCTCCCGGGGCGCGGGGCGAGCCCGCAGGAGCTCGCCAACACGGCCGCCCCGGCGAGCAGCGTCAGCTTCACGGGAGGACCTCGGCGTGGGGGAACGCGATCGCGAGGGCCGTGTAGCCGATCTGGAACTCCGAGGGTGGCCGCCGGGCGCCCGCCTCGTCCACGGCGTACTCCGGGATCCGGCGCAGCAGCTCCTCGAGCAGCACGCGCCCCTCGAGGCGCGCCAGGGGGGCGCCGATGCAGTGGTGCGGGCCGTGGCCGAAGCCCAGCTGGCGCGGGGCCCGGCGCCGGATGTCGAAGTCGTCGGGAGCCTCGAACTCGCGCTCGTCCCGGTTGGCGGACTGGAGCAGCAGGAAGAGGCGCTGGCCGCGCCGGATGCGCTGGCCGCGGAGCTCCAGCGGCCGGAGCGCCGTGCGCCCCACGTGCTGGAGCACGCCCTGGTGGCGCACCATCTCCTCGAAGGCGCCGGCGGCGAGCCCGGGGTCACCGGCCAGCGCAGCGCGCTGGTCGGGCCGGAGGGCCAGCTCGCGCAGGCCGCCCGCCAGGATCTTGGGAAGCGTCTCCACGGCGCCCACCAGGAGCGTGAGGAGCTGGGTCGCGATCTGGGTCTCGTCGAGGGGGCACCCGGCGAGCTCCGCGCCGCGCAGCGCCCCGAGCACGCCCGCCTCCGGCGCGCCGGCGGCGGAGCCTTCGCGCAGGCGGGCCGCCACCCGGGCGTGGAGCTCGCGCTGCGCCGCGAGTCCCTCCGGGCTCATGCCAGGCCGGCCCGCCTCCCGGCGCGCCGAGCGGTTCACGAGCGCCACCCAGCGGGGGCCCTCGTCGGCGGGCAGGCCCAGGACCCGGCAGATGACCGCCACCGAGACGGGGCTCGCGTAGTCTCCCACCACGTCCAGGCGGCCGCGCGGGACCAGCGCCGCCAGGCGCTCGCGGGCCAGGGCGCGCACCTCGCCCTCGAGCCTCGCCACGGCGTGCGGGCGGAAGGGGGGGCTCAGGGCCTGCCGGATCCGCGTGTGGAGCGGCGGGTCCCAGCTCGCGAAGCTGCGCCCGGGACCCGAGGGCTCGAGGGCGGCGGGCGCGCAGGGCGTCGCCACGACCTCGCGCGCGAAGACCGGCCCCTCCGCCAGCGAGAAGGACTGCGCGTCGCCGATCACGGCCCAGACGTCCTCGAAGCGCGCGAGGGCGAAGCCGTCGTACTGCGGCAGGGGATGGACCGGGGAGCTCGCCCGGAGCTCCCGGTACAGGGGATGCGGATCGCCCATCGCTGCCGGCGAGAAGGGGTCGTACCCGATCATCGCGCGCGCCCTCCCCGGGGCCGGGAGGCTCCGCGCCCCGTGCTTGCCCTCCGCTGGCGCCGGCGCCTATTATGCGGGATGCGCGCGGGCCGGCGCCCGCGCGGCGGCGGCCGGAGGCGTCGATGGCGAGACCCGCGGGCTACGTCCCGGCCGCGAGCTACGACTGGCTCCTCCCGCTCTACGACCCGGTGCTGCGCTGGCTGATGCGCGAGGACGCCTTCAAGACGCGCCTGGTCCGGGAGGCGGCGGTCGAGGCCGGGCACCGGGTCCTCGACCTCGGCTGCGGGACGGCGACGCTGACGCTGCTCGTCGAGCGCCTGCACCCGCGCGCCCGCGTCCACGGCCTCGATGGCGACCCCGAGGTCCTCGCGACGGCGCGCCGCAAGCTCGCGGCGGCGCACAGCCGGGTCTCCCTGGTCCAGGCCTTCGCGAGCCCGCTCCCCTTCGCGGACCGCTCGTTCGACCGGGTCGTCTCCTCCCTGGTGCTCCACCATCTCACCCGGGAGGAGAAGCTCGGCGCCCTGGGCGAGGTCCTGCGGGTGCTGCGGCCCGGGGGCTCGCTCCACGTGGTCGACTTCGGCAGGCCCGCGAGCCGGCTGGGCCGCCAGCTGACGGCCCTCTTCCAGCGCGGGGAGCGCCTGCGCGACAACCTCGAGGGGCGGCTCCCGGAGCTCCTCGAGCGCGCCGGATTCTCCCGCGTCGAGGATCGGGGCCGGCTGGCGGTCCCGGTGGGGAGCCTCTCCTTCACGCGCGGCGCGCGGGCCGGGTAGAATGGGGCCTCCCCAACCCGAGGAGGCTCCCATGAGCGAGAAGGCGGCAGCGAGCGTGGAGTTCGACAGCTCCGACGTCGACCGCTGGGTCGGCGTGCCGCTCGGCGTGAGCAACGCCCGCTACCCGGTGAGCGAGCTCGACATCGCCCGCTGGGCCCAGGCGATGCACAATCCCAATCCCCTCTACTTCGACCCGGACTACGCCGCCCTGAGCCAGTTCGGCCGGATCGTCGGGCCCTTCTCGATCACCGTGGCCTGTGGCGATGGGCACGGAGCGAAGCCCTCGATCCAGGGTCACGTCGAGGGGACCCACATGCTCTTCGGCGGGGACGAGTGGTGGTTCTACGGGCCGCGCATCTTCCCCGGCGACCGGATCCAGACCGACGGCATGCTCTTCGACTACAAGGTCACGCACACGAAGTTCGCGGGGCCCACCATGTTCAGCCGCGGCGACACGAACTACGTCAACCAGCGCGGCGAGTTCATCGCGAAGCAGCGCTCCACGTCGATCCGCTACCGGGCCGATGAGGCCCGCCGCCTCAACGCCTTCGGCGGCGAGGAGAGCGACCCGGAATGGAGCGCTTCCGATCTCGAGGCGGTGCACCGCCAGAAGATGGAGTACTACGAGAGCTTCCTGGGCCGCGGCCACGGCCCGCGCCACTACGACAGCGTGGAGAAGGGCGACCGGCTGCCCCGCTGCGTGATCGGGCCCCACAGCGTCGCCTCCTTCACGACCGAGCATCGCAGCCGGCCCACGGCGACCTGGGGCGCCACGGTGAACCGGCCGGGGCCGAGCTCGCTCTGGAATGCGGGCTGGATCCCGGAGATGTCGCGGGACCACGCGGGCGCGCGCATCAACCCGGAGCTGGGGGACGGCCTCTACCACGGCCCCTCGCGGGGCCACGTGCAGCCGCAGTTCGCGCGGCTCATCGGCATGCCGCGCGGCTACGGCTACGGATCCACCATGGGGGGCTGGGTGCTGGACTATCTCGAGAACTGGGCCGGCGAGTTCGGCTTCGTGCGGCACATCATGATGCAGTACCGCAACCCGGCCTTCACGGGCGACGTGACCTACATCGACGGCAACCTGGGCGAGAAGGGGGTCGACGCGGGCACGGGCTGGAAGCTCGTGACGATCCACCTCGACATGACGAACCAGAAGGGCGCCCAGCTCGCGCGTGGCTACGCGGAGGTGGAGCTCGGAGAGCCGGCGCCGCCGGGCGGGGCCCGCCCCGGCGCCTAGAGCAGCGCCGTCTGCCCGAGCAGGGCGAGGGCGAAGCCGATCAGGGCGAGGGCGAGGAGGCGGTCCATGGCCTTTCTCCTTCGATCTGGCTGGTAGGGCCCGGGGCCCTGCCAGCTCTCGCGGCGAAGGGAACCGCGCCCGCCACCCCCCCGCTGTGAACTGCTTCACACGCGTGCAGCTGCGCGTGGGCTGCCGGCGGAAGAGCCCTCCTCGGGCCTTTTCTCACACATTCCTCCCCTCCCAGGCTACTGACAACCGATGGGGTCCCTCCACGCGGCCCGGCTCCTCCTCTGCGCCTCGCTCCTGCTCCTGGCACGAGGCCCGGCCCTCGCCGCCGAGCTCGGTCGCTGGGCCCTCGACGAGGCGAGCGGAGCCACCGCCTCCGACGCCTCCGGCGCCGGGCACCGGGGGAGCCTGGTCGGGGGGCTGGCGTGGGTGCCCGGTGTCTTCGGCAGCGCCCTCGAATTCGGCGGCCAGGGCCAGGTCGCCGTCCCCCACGCCGCCTCGCTCCAGCCGGCGCAGGCGATCGGGGTCGCGGCCTGGATCCGGCCCCGGGCGGTCGCGAGCCAGCGCATCGTCCGCAAGGCGCGCTTCGCCCAGAGCGACGGCTGGGAGCTCAGTCTCTCCTCCAGCGGCCGCGCCTTCGTGCGCTTCAACCAGGCGAGCCAGGGCGACGCCCTGCGGCTCCTCGCGACCCGGCCCTACCCCACCGACGGGTCCACCTGGATGCACCTGGCGGCGAGCTTCGACGGCGCGCGGATCTCGCTCTACGTGGACGGCCAGCTCGAGGGCTCGCTGGCGGCGCCTGGCCTCGTCATCGGGGCCAACAGCGAGCCCCTTGCGATCGGAGCGGACGCGGACGGAGGCAACGGCTTCACGGGTGCCGTGGACGACGTGCACCTCTTCGACCGGGCCCTCTCGGCGGAGCAGGTCCGGAGCCTGATGGAAGCGGGCGCGCTCCCGCCCGACTCCGACGACGACGGCGTCCCGGACGCGAGCGACGCCTTCCCCTTCGACCCCGCCGAGTCCGAGGACCTGGACGGGGACGGCCTCGGCGATCGCGCGGATCCCGACGACGACGGCGATGGACTCCCCGACGCCTGGGAGCTCGAGCAGCGGCTCGACCCCCGCGATCCCGGCGACGCGAGCGGAGACCCCGACGGCGACGGGACGACCAATCTCGCGGAGTTCCAGCAGGGCAGCGACCCCTGGCGGCCGCCGCCCACGGCGCTCGGGCACTGGGCCCTCGACGAGGGCGCCGGAAGCGCGGCGGGCGACGGCTCGGCCTTCGCCAACCACGGGAGCGTGAGCGGGTCGGCGGGCTGGACGGCGGGCGCGCGGGGCTCGGCCCTCGACCTCTCCGGGGACGGCTCGCGGGTGCTGGTGCCGGACCACGAGTCCCTGGACTCCCCCGAGCTCACCCTGGCGGCCTGGCTGCGCCCGCGCGCCGCGGGCACGCAGTACGTGATCCGCAAGGGCCGCTACGGGTCCGCCGACGGCTTCGAGCTGAGCCTGGCGAGCGACCGGACCGTCTTCGTGCGGATCAACCAGAAGAGCTCCGGGGACGCCTTCCGGCTGAGCTCCGGGGCGAAGCATCCCGTGGACGACTCGACCTGGATCTTCATCGCCGCGACGGTGGGCGGCGGCGAGATGCGGCTCTATTGGAACGGCGCCCTCGAATCCTCGCTCGCGACGCCCGGGCTGGCCGTGGCGGCGAACGGCGCGCCCCTCTCCCTGGGCGCCCAGGACGATGGCCTGCGCCCCTACGCCGGCGCCCTGGACGACGTCCGGCTCTTCGACCAGGCCCTGACCCCGGAGCAGGTCTCGAACCTCATGACCTACGGGAGCCTGCTCGCCGACTCCGACGGGGACGCCGTCGAGGACGAAAGGGACGCCTTCCCCGCCGATCCCGCCGAGTGGAGCGACCACGACGCCGACGGCCTGGGCGACAACGCCGACCCCGATGACGACGAGGACGGCCTCCCGGACGCCTGGGAGCTGGCGTACGGCCAGGACCCCCTGGACCCGGGCGATGCGGGCGCGGACGCGGATGCCGACGGACTCCCGGCGCTCGCGGAGCTCGCGGCGGGCACGGACCCGCGGAGCGCGGACACGGACGAGGATGGGGTCGGCGACGCCGGGGACGCCTTCCCCGGCGATCCCGCCGAGTGGGGCGACCACGACGCGGACGGCCTGGGCGACAACGCCGACCCCGACGACGACGGGGATGGCTTCCCCGACGCCTGGGAGCTCCGCTACGGCTTCGACCCCCGGACGCCCCACGCGGCCGGCGCCGACAGCGACGGGGACGGGATCGACGACCGGGAGGAGCTCCGCCTCGGCACCGATCCGCGGGCGCCGCCCTTCGCCGTAGGCCAGTGGCGCTTCGACGAGGGCGCCGGGAGCCAGGCCGCGGACGCCTCGCCCTTCCGGAACCATGCGCGGCTCGAGGGCCCCGCCGCCTGGACCCCCGGCATCTTCGGCGCCGCCCTCGACCTGGGCCAGAGCGGCGCCCGCACCTCCGCTCCGGACCACGCCTCCCTCGACCGCACCCGGGCCCTCACCCTCGCGGCCTGGGTGAAGCCGCGCCTGCTGAAGACCCAGTACCTGATCAAGAAGGCGCGCATCCACGCGGTCGACGGCTACGAGCTCGGCCTCACGGCCTTCGGGAAGGTCTTCGTGCGCCTCAACCAGGCCAGCGCCGGCAACGCCTGGCTGCTGGCGTCCCAGAGCCCCTACCCGACCGACGGCGAGACCTGGCTCTTCGCCGCCGCGACCTTCGACGGCGAGGAGATCCGGCTCTACCTGAACGGCGCCCTGGAGGCCTCCCGGGCGGCGCCGGGGCTCGCGATCGGCGCCAACGACCTGGACCTCTGGCTGGGCTCGGAGGCGGGGACCGCGGGTCCCTTCCGGGGAGTCCTCGACCACGCGCAGGTCTACGCCCGGGCCCTCGACCCCGAGGAGATCCGGCTCCTGATGCAGGAGGGCTCGCCCCTGGGCGACGCCGACCGCGACGGGACGCCGGATCCCGAGGACGCCTTTCCCGGCGATCCCGCCGAGTGGCGCGACAGCGACGCAGACGGGATCGGGGACGAGGCCGATCTCGACGACGACGACGACGGCCTCCCGGACGGCTTCGAGCTCCAGCACGGCCTCGACCCGCTGGAGGGCGCCGATGCGTTGGCCGACCGGGATGGCGACGGACTCCCCAACCTCTGGGAGTTCCTCTACGGGTTCGATCCGCTCGATCCCGCCGATGCCCTGGAGGACCCGGACGCAGACGGGGCCAGCAACCTCGAGGAGCTCCAGGCCGACACGCATCCCCTCGATCCGGACGACGACGGCTACCTGGGCGCCGACGACGCCTTCCCCGGCGATCCGGCCGAGTGGATCGACTGGGACGGGGACGGGATCGGGGACAACGCCGACCCGGACGACGACGGCGACGGCCTGCCGGACGCCTTCGAGCGCCGCTACGGCTTCGACCCCCTGACCGCCGGCGAGGCCGGCCTCGACCCGGATGGCGACGGCCTCACGAACCTCGCGGAGCACGGCCTCGGGACGAGCCCGCGCCTGGCGGACACGGATCACGACGGGACCCCCGATCCGCAGGACCGCTTCCCGACCGACGCCAGCGAGTGGCGCGACGGCGACGGCGATGGCTTCGGCGACAACTGGGATCCCGACGACGACGGCGACGGCCTGCCGGACTCCTGGGAGCTCCGCTTCGGCCTCGACCCCGGGAGCCCGGGCGAAGGGGAGCTCGACCTGGACGGCGATGGACTCTCGACGCGGGAGGAGTTCGCGAAGGGCACCGATCCCGTCAGCGCCGACAGCGACGGAGACGGCGTGCCCGACGCCCTGGATCCCGCCCCGGCCGATCCGGGCGAGTGGCTCGACTCGGACGGCGACGGGATCGGAAACCGCGCGGATCCCGATGACGACGGCGATGCGCTCCCCGACGACTGGGAGGTCTTCCACGGCTTCGACCCGCTCGACGGCTCGGACGCCGCCTCGGATCCCGACGCCGACGGTGCGGCGAACCGGGCCGAGTTCGCGGCGGGCACGAATCCCCTGGCGCCGCCGCGCCGCTTCGGCGCGGCGGTCTGGAGCTTCGACGAGGGGGGCGGCAGCAGCGCAGCCGACGCCTCCGGCAACGGAAACCTGGCCCGCTTCGCGGGATCGGCGCGCTGGGCCCCGGGCGTCTTCGGCACCGCCGCGGACCTGCGCTCGGGCGCGTATCTGACCGTCGCCGACGCCCCCTCCCTCGACCTGCGCGGGCCCATCACCTTGGCCGCCTGGGTGCGGCCCTCCGCCCGGGCCACCCAGTACCTGATCAAGAAGGCCCGCGGCACCTCCCACGACGGCTACGAGCTCAGCCTCTCGAGCACGGGCCGGGCCTTCGTGCGCTTCAACCCGAAGAGCTCCGGCGACACCTGGAAGCTCCTCTCGGCGAGCTCCTATCCCAGCGACGGGAGCCGCTGGATCCACCTGGCGGCCACCTTCGACGGGAGCCGCATCCGGCTCTACGTGGGCGGCGTCCTCGAGGGTTCGCTGTCGGCCTCGGGCCTCCAGATCGGGACCAACGACCTCCCCCTCGCGCTCGGCGCCGAGGAGGGCGGCGGCGGCGCCCTCAGCGGGCGGCTCGACAGCGCCCAGGTCTTCGACGCGGCCCTGAGCCAGGCGGAGATCCAGGCCCTCCTCGCGACGGACCGGCCCTGGATCGACGAGGATGGCGACGGCTTCGAGACCGGGGCCGACGCCTTCCCGCAGAACGAATTCGAGTGGCTCGACAGCGACGCCGACGGCGTGGGCGACAACGCGGACCGGGACGACGACGGCGACGGCATGGAGGACGACTGGGAGCTCCTGCACGGCTTCGACCCCCGGGACCCCGGGGACGCCGACCGCGACGAGGACGGCGACGGTCTCCTCAACCGGGCCGAGTTCCAGGCGGGCTCGAACCCGCGCGACGAGCCGCCGGAGCCCGGCGCGCCGCTGCCCGACGCCGACGGAGACGGCATGCCGAACGCCTGGGAGGTGCGCTACGGCCTCGACCCCTGGGATCCCGCCGACGCCTCCTACGACGCGGATGCGGACGGCACGAGCAACGCAAACGAGTTTCGCGCCCGGCGCATCCCGGTGCGGGCCCCGGCGGCCTCCGCGGGGAGCTGGTCCTTCGAGGAGGGATCCGGCGCCCTGGCCTTCGACGCCTCCGGATACGGCAATCACGGCGCGCTCGAGGGCGCGGCGACCTGGATCTCGGGCGACTCGAGCGGCGCCCTCGAGCTCCCCGGCGACGGCGCGCGCGTGCGGGTCGCGGACTCCCCCTCCCTGGACCCGACCGGCGCCCTCACGGTCTCGGCCTGGGTGCGCCCGACCCGGGTGGCGACCCAGGTCCTGGTCGCCAAGGCCCGGCGGGACGCGGTCGACGGCTTCGAGCTGAGCCTCTCCTCCTCGGGCAAGGCCTTCGCCCGCGTCCAGCAGGCGAGCTCCGGCGACGACTACAAGCTGCTCGCGAGCCGCGGCTATCCGACCGACGGCGCGACCTGGGTGCACCTGGCCGCGACCTTCGACGGCCAGGTCCTGCGCCTCTACCAGGACGGCGTGCTCGAGGCATCCCTCTTGGCGCCGGAGCTCGCGCTCTCCGCCAACGACCTCGACCTCTCGCTGGGGGCCGGGGACGGGGGCAGCGAGCCCTTCGCGGGCGCCCTCGACGAGGTGCGGATCTTCGCCGCGGCGGCCGGCGCCGACGACGTGCCGCACCTGATGGAGGGCGCGAGCGTCCTCTCGGACCGCGACCCCTGGGCCTTCGCGGACGCCGCGGGCTGCTCGGAGACCCCGCCGGAGTTCGTGGTCGCCTTCCTGGGCGACCAGGACTACGGGCCGACGGCGGAGAAGGTGCTCGAGCTGGTGCGCAGCGAGGGGGCCCGGGCCCTGGTCCACGGCGGCGACTTCGACTACCACGACGACCCCCGGGCCTGGATGGGCATGCACGACCGCATCCTCGGTCCGGACTTTCCGATCTTCGCCACGGTCGGGAACCACGACGCCTCGCGCTTCTACGGCCGGGGGGGCTACCAGGAGCTGCTGGAGGATCGCCTGGACCGCCAGGGCATCCCCTGGAGTGGCGACCTGGGCGTGCAGTCGAGCCTCGAGCACGCCGGGATCCAGATCGTCTCCGTGGCGCCGGACCTCTTCGGCCGGGGCGACGGCTACCACGACCTCTACATCCGCGACCAGTTCGCCCGCAGCCCGCGGATCTGGCGCATCGCGCAGTGGCACGTGCTGATGGCGAAGATGAACACGGGGGCCAAGGAGGACGCCTCGGGCTGGGGCGTCTACGAGCAGTCGCGCCGGGGCGGCGCCATCGTCGCCACCGCCCACGAGCACGCCTACTCGCGCACCCACCTCATGAAGAGCTTCCCGCGCCAGGAGGTGGCCTCGACCTCCAACACCCTGCGCCTCGCCCCCGACGACCCGGACACCAGCGCCGACGAGGGGCGCTCCTTCGCCTTCGTCTCGGGCCTCGGCGGGCGCAACGTCCGCGACCAGCAGCGCGGCGGTCCCTGGTGGGCCAGCATCTACACCGCGAGCCAGGGCGCGAGATCCGGCGCGCTCTTCGGCGTCTTCCACCACGAGGGGAACCCGCGCCGCGCCCGCTTCTACTTCAAGGACATCGGGGGCCGCGTCCCGGACCAGTTCTTCGTGGAGAGCGAGGCCGGCGAGGACGTGGTGGCCTGCGAGCCCTGAGGCAAGCCCGAAGGGCGCGCAGCGAGCCGCAGGCGAGCGGAGCTCACCCGGAATGGCCCCGAAGGGCGCGCAGCGAGCCGCAGGCGAGCGGAGCTCACCCGGAATGGCCCCGAAGGGCGCGCAGCGAGC